>ENA-OPCK01000018-OPCK01000018.1-human-gut-metagenome-genome-assembly--contig:-NODE-18-length-105856-cov-24.205442_pt1 | contig 105856 bp, 102 predicted proteins | sample MGYA00241249_ERZ501478 | MGnify/ENA primary metagenome ERZ501478 (study PRJEB25962, sample SAMEA2042629) | human gut metagenome | biome: human gut; feature: human-associated habitat; material...
ACTATTGGTGCTGATTACATGATTATTGGCTCCATAACAGAATTTGGAAGAAAAAACACAGGTAAGAATGGAGTTTTCTCTTCACAAAAGACCCAAACAGTTGAAGCTGCTGTTGCTATTCGTTTAGTTGATGTTTCTTCAGGACTAATCATTTATTCGGATGAAGCTAAAGGAAGTGCAGAACTTACAACGAAAACAACAATGGGTGTTGGAGGTTCAGCAAGCTTTGATGCTACGCTGAGCGATAAGGCTATTTCAGAGGCTATCGGTCAACTTGTCGAAAACATTATCAATAAATGTACAAATAGTCCTTGGAAAACATACATCATTTCAAGTGATGCAGATGGTACGCTTATAGCTGGAGGAGCAAGCCAAGGTATTAAAGAAGGTATGAAATTTGCCATCAAAACAAAAGGTAAAAAGGTTAAGAATCCACAGACGGGAATAATGATAAACCTCCCAGGCAAACAGATTGGTACAGCTACCATACTTTCTACTGGCGGTGATACTCCCGAAACAGAATATTCGTTTGTTAGTGTGGATACCTCAGAGCCCATTAATGAATCTACAATGAATAATTATATAATTGAGCAAATGAAATGAAAAAATTAATAACTCTATTATTCGTCATTCCTCTCTTACTGATTGGATGTCGCGCCCATCTTCCCGTTGCGCAAGAAAGTGGAAAAGAAGACATTGCCTACCTTTTATTTGTCAGTTCGAATGAATATGCAGGTAAAAGTGTTGCAGTGAAAATTGATAATAACGTTCCATTTATCGCAAAAGTCGTTAAGACTTCGAAAGCAAACAGACGTGGTTCTCAATACGGCATTGCTGTAGGAACAAGAAACTTAACAGTATCTTATAATGGTAAAAACATCTATCAAAAAAAGATATTCGTATCAACCCAAGAAGTTAAACAAATAATATTACCATAATGAAAAAGATAATTCTATTAGGAGCTATAATTGGACTTTTTGCCTCATGCAGCTCAACCAAATCCTTATACTCATGGTACAACTATGAGGATGCTACATACCAGTATAACAAAAAACGTACAGATGAGTTAAAGGTGAAGATGATGGATCAATATCTTAAACTCATCCAAAAACAAAAAGGCTCGCGTAAAACAGTCCCCCCAGGACTTTATGCAGAATATGGGTACGCTCTTTACATGGGCGGAAAGAAAGAAGAAGGTTTGAATTATCTTAAGCAAGAGATGAAGCTTTATCCCGAATCTGAGACTTATATTTCACGAATCATTAAACAGCTAGAAAAATGAAACAGATATTAATGCTTGTGCTAACGGCAATTGTTGTTGTCTCATGTTCTTCGACAAAAACAATGGGTGAACAATATCCGGCTATGTATGAAGAAAAGCCTGTAACAATCGCCATTATGCCTCCTATAAACCAGACTACGCATGCAGAGGCAAAAGACTATTTTTACACAACCATGTACCTTCCTCTATGTGAGAAAGGATACTATGTTTTTTCTCCGTATTTAACGATGGAGATGTTCCAACAAGAAAGTGCATATGATGCAGAAAACTTTTTGGAAGCCGACCTTTCTATATTCCGCAAAGTACTTGGCGCTGATGCAGCAATGTTTACAATTATCAAAGATTGGAAACGTAACAACATTGGTGGAATACTAACGGTTGATGTTGAATACATACTTCGCTCTACTAAGACAGGGCAAACACTTTACACACGCGAAGGCAACATCAAGGTTGACACAAGCGTAAATGGTGGTAGCGGTGGTTTAGGAGCTATAGTCGGTCTCATAGCAACTGCTGTTAATACAGCTGCCACAGACAAAGTTATTGCTGGAAGAAAATGTAATGCATACGTATTAACAGATTTACCTGCTGGCAAGTACTCCGAATTTTACGAAAAAGATTCAAAGAACCCTGCTGGCAAAAAGTTTATTAAAGCAACTGTAAAATAATTACTGACCAACAGCAAATTTGTATCACAAAAACCTCGGTGGAGACTCCTGCCCACCGAGGTTGCTTATATAAGACATTACTTTAGCTTAATATGTAAGAACCTACTGTAATTCAAGACCTCTGCTTGCTGTTTATCAGATCAGTCCTCCTAATGACTTAAGTAGGTCGTGGGTATTAGGCTTCTATTTACATTAGTGTCCCGATAAAATCGGGACACTAATGTAGTTTTGGTCTTTAACTATAATATTTTCTTATTTTGTTATTTTTTCACCAATCAACTTTTTATTAATATATGAAACTTTTTTTCTCTATTTTCCAAGAGACTTGAACATCTTGGTGATGCACTTTTTCTTTTGCTCCATGTTTTGGTGAACATAGAGATTAAGGGTTGTTGGGATGTTGGCATGACCGAGCAATACACTTACTGTCTTGTAGTCGCAGTTGCTTTCAATGCAGCGTGTCGCAAAACTGTGGCGTAGTCCGTGGTATTTCAGCCGAGGAATGTCAAGACACTTCATCAACCGATGATAGTAGTTGCTATAGGTGCGTGGCTCTGTTGGCTTTTCTTCATTGGTCAGCACATAGAAGTCTGTGTTTACCACCTTTTCCAGTGGTTTCACCATCGCCAGCAGTTCCTTGTTCATTGGTATCTCACGGCATGAGTTTTTGGTCTTGGGTGTGTTGATGACCAACTCAGTGTGCTTGCGTTTACCCTCCACAATGTAGATGCGTTCAATGGTGCGGTTCACGGTAATAGTACCATTATCGGTATTGATGTCCGACCATTTCAAACCGCAAATCTCTCCAATACGCAAGCTAGTGGTCAGACTGATGTAGATGCCGAGGTTGCGAAACGTGAAGTTCTGCTTGATGAAATCGAGAATCTTCTTGTGGTGTGCCACCGTCAGCACCTTATTTCCTTGTTGGTCTCTGTCGTGTGGTATTTGATGTCCCACTCGCAATAGTTCATCCATTCGTTCTTTACCCCGAATTCCATAACCATTTTCAAGACAATCAGAAGGTCATTCACCGTTTTAATGCAGACCTAATGATGATCCCCAAACTACAGGTTTATATCATGATGGTAATTAGTGAACCCTAACTAAACAGAATATAACTTCTAAGATATCTAGGTCTTGGGCAAAGAATCCTGGAATCCTAGAAGAGCCTAAAGAATAGGTAGTTTGGTATTTTCTAAAGTACAAGAAAAAATGTAAGATTAGTATTTTAGATAACCTTGTTCTATCGCTCCTTCAAAAAATTTGTTAAAATATTCATCAGGATTTTCTTTGACAACAAAACTATTTTCATAAAAAGAAAATGATCCATATTCTATATATACTTTTGCTTTTAAAGTTTTAGAATTATACATAATATGCAATCGTATATGAGATAATTCAGAATCAATTATTATTTCCTTATCCTCAAAGCAGAAAGATCTGAATAATTTTGCAGGATGAGATTTGTTAGAGTTAACTCGCCAATATTTGAATTTATGTTTAGGGAGAAATTCTAATCTTAGAATCGGCCTCGCATTGAACTCCCTATCTTTAAAATTGTATTTGAGAGTTATAGTATCACTTTGTGAATTAGTTAACTGAATTTCCATGTACTTGGTATCAGAGTTTTGTTTAAAACTCATACCATCTTCAGTGGTTTTGTTTATATTAATATTCGAATAAGTCTTAGAATATAAAGCACCCGAAAATGTAAATAATGTGAGGATAAATAAAAGGAGCTGTTTCATATGTTTGAAATATTAATTTTGAGAAACCATAATTCCGTAACACTATTGTAAATTAAACTTTTTAAGCACTTGAGCAACAAAAAGTTCTTAGACAAGCTAAGTGGCAGAGCCGGTTACTTGGACTATCCAAGCGGCAAAGCCGAGCGCCTATGATTTTGTAATGTCGAAGAATTCACTTATCTTAGTGTTGCAAAAATAAACAAGAGAATCCGACGATAGAAGACCCCAATACACCAAGTGTATTTGGGTCTTCTATCCAACAATCATTCTCCTTAGCCCAGTCTTTTAGCCTTGCAATTTGGACTCCCTTACAAGCCGTTGTTTCCGCAAGCGCTTGAATTGAGCTAAGCACTGCTCCAGCGAAAGCGGATGCTCTCGCCAATAAGCCATGGAAGCCATCTTCTGAGCATTGACCTTCTTGTGATATTCGTTCAGCTGTATCTCCATTCATTATTAATATTATATGGTTCGATATTTCGTTTGCAAAGTTACGCTTTTTTGTGATATATTGTGCAACTCATGCTAAAATATGTACAAGTATCCATATTTGCACATATTTCACACCGCCAGCATATACAGCAGCACCCTTGCCGAATGTACCTTTCTTAGTTTGCCTTCTTGTTCGAAGAGGGCAAGTTCCTTGCGTGCCGTATAATCGGTGCAGGATGTAAGGTGGCAGTATATAGATGGAGAAACGAGGACGTCTTCGCGTTGCAGAAACTCGGTATTCATCTTCTCGAGAATATAGTTGTAAAGAATAACCCAGCGGTCGTCGGTGGTTATATTGCGTCTTTGTTTTTCGCCTTGCAGCAGGTGTATTTCTTGCTTATCCAATTCAAGTCGAAGCTGCTTGGAAGGCTTAAAGCGAACACCCTTTACTTTAATGTCATTGGTATGTACACTCTTAAAATCCTTAACACACTTCTTGCTCATTCCCAGTCGTATGGAGAAGGAGCCGAATTCTTCGAGAGAGACAGTCTTGCCCTCTCCCAACTCATGGGCTATTATACTGAAAGCATCGTCAAGAACAGCTGCAGATATTGCACCATAACGCTTCTTCAGTTTATCTTTAAGGTCGTTTGAACAGAATGGTTGCGTCTCCACTTGCTGAGGAAAAACATCGCCCGTAAGCTTTGCCTTAAGTAGTTTGTATCTTATCATAATTGTAATAGATTATAGACATGCAAAGGTAATACATAGTTGAACATTTTAAAAGGATTTATTGAAATAAAATTTCATTTAACAGCAAGCAAATCTACATTTGACAGCAAGCAAATCTACATTTGATAGCAAGCATAGATACATTTGACAGCAAGCAAACGTCGGACGAAGCTAATATCTACGGCTTATGAGTACGATATAAACAGCACAGCAATACACTTGGTTACTTTTTTTCTCGACTTGGAATCCGACAGTCTCCCTTTGAACAGTACTACCAACGGTTATCTTGTTTTGGATTGTTCTCTCTCTTAATAATTATGCAATCAATAGCAATCGACAAGACATAAAAAGCCTTTCAGCTTGTTGAGGCTGAAAGGCTAATTGGAAAGCATATTTAAGAAATAATCTATATCTACTGCTGTAAAATCAAACTTGGGGTTGAACCTCACCACATCATAATGTCTGTCTTGAGTAACAATATACTTTGCTTTTGCATTAATAGCACAATCTACGAATTTATTGTCGTCAGGATCTGACTCTATCAAATGATAACGATTTTGAGGATTTATAAATACTGTATATTGTGAAGCCAAGATAGCATTTATTATATTATTTGCCACAACGGCACCAACTTTTGAAATCAAAATCTCTTCATATTCGAGAACTACTTCATTTGACACGCATAATAAATATTCTCCTTTAAAAAAATCTTCCAAAATTTTATGATAAGGGCTTCTTCTCGGTATTGCCATTAATAAGCAATTTGTATCAAGCACAATTCGTTGCTTTCTATTCATAGTATTGTGTTCTCATGTGTTCGTGTTTCCATTCCTCGATTGTTTGTTCACCAATCATACCTTTGTCCCACAACTCATCAGCTGCGTCAAATGCTTTTTTAGCAAAATAATTTGCAATCAAATTGGAGATCTCAATTTGTTGCGCCTCGTCAACATTGGACATTATATCGACCACATGTTTCTGGTATTTATTTAACGCCATTGCTTCCATATTGTTCCTTTCTTTTAGAGTGTTTTACTTTTGTTGACAAAGTTACGATAACTTTCTTAAAAATGCAAGAGAACCATCCAGATTTCTTAATGACCTTCGTGACCTTCATGACCAATGTCTCGATGTGCATAAGTTCCACCATTTTACTGGTTACTTGCAGAATTATTGCGATTTTCTTGTTTATCTCAGAAAAAAGATGATTAGCTTTGTTAATTATAATATTGAGTTTAAATAAACAATGGCAATGATTACAAAGATTAGGTTACAAAACTGGAAGAGCTTTAAGGACTCTACTATATATATCGATTCTTTGGGTATCCTTATCGGAACCAATGCTAGTGGTAAGTCAAATGTCTTAGATGCGTTTGCCTTTCTCCGTGCCGTGGGCGAAGGTAAGAACCTTCTTGATGCTATCCAGACAGTTAGAGGTGGGGAAGACTGGATTATCCGTATAGGTGAGATTCTTTCTGTATTGAGATAGAAATAGAAATTGATGGAAGTTCCTATCTTCTTGATTTGAGAGTTATTAAACAGAATTCAGTTTTCAGTTTTGGTCCTTGTGAAATTCATCGTTTAGGTATAGAAGGCGATGATGTCGTTCCTGGCAAGTTTATTGATTCTGCTCGCAATATCACATGGAAAATGTATGATGTTCCAATATTTCTAGATTTTTGGGCAAAGATATATGCTACTTTTAGAAATATCATCATTCTTGATCCTGTTCCTGCTAAGATGCGTGATTACTGCAAGATTTCAAAAGAGTTGAAGTCTGATGGTAGTAATGTTGCTGGTGTTTTATGTGCGTTGGCGCCTGAGGAGAAGAAGAAGGTGGAAGCGCTGGTGTCTAGCTATGTTAGACCACTGCCTGAGCGTGATATTAACAGAAACAAGATGATTCCGTTTATCAGCTATGTTACCCATGATGAGAATGGTGATAGCCATGTCAATCTCTTGGAAGAAAAAGAGAATCTAGCCAAATTGATGGCTTCAGGAACAATTGGTAGAATGATGGTTAACGATAAAATATAATGAGAAAGGTATTGGTGATTGATACGAGTGTACTTTGCGTTTGGCTCAAAGTACCTGGCAAGGAAACTTGTGGTCCAAGCATACCTGCAAGTATCAGCCAGCGTGACCACTCATAGCGTCGGTTGGCCCACTTCATGTGCAGGTGGGTGATGCCGAGGATAAGGGCATTGATGAGCATGAAGATGAAACATGCAAACTGAAGGAAATATAAAGAGTCCATCATTCTTACTATTTTGTTGTTACTTTCTTGTATTTCTGGTTGCTTGCCGTAGGATTTTCAGGGTTGGTCATCTGCAAATATCCTGCTGCGACAAGGGAGGTGATGTATTTGGCTATATTTTTTGTATGATAGACAACACCGGCTCTTTCCAAAATTTCCCTACTTGTTCTTGGCACGCTACAGAAGTTTACTATATCCTTCTGTTTATTCGTCAATGGCACTCTTTTAGTGTCATGGTTAGTGTCATGGTAACTATGTATAGTGTCATGGTCTTCGGCAAAAGTGTCATGGTCGGTGACTAAGTCAGTGTCAGAGTGTCTAAGTCCAGTGTCATGGTCTTCGACTTGGGTACTTTTTTCATGGACTTCGTTACCGACTTGGTTACTTTCTCCTCTCCAAACCGTGATGACAAATTCCTGTGCCTTGTTATAATTCATAAACGTGACATTGATATCTTCGTCCAGTGCACGAGTGATGCCACTACCCACTCCAGTGTATGGCAGCAAGTATATAGCATTGTTAAAAAGGAACATATTGCGAGGCATGGAAGTTCCTGCCTTTATCTGTTTCAATATATCGTCCATCATTCTTTGATACATTCTTTGTTCAACAAATCGTTTACATCCACTTTCAGCAAATCAGAAATCCGTATTAAGGTTTCCAAATCTGGTTGGCAAGTGTTTGTACACCATTCAGATAATGTAAATACGCTTGCAAAAATACGATAATAATTTCAGAAAAGGTAAAATATACTCAAAAGGTTTACGAAAAGTGTTTTGCCTTGCATTTTTTGCGTACATTTGCAGGTCTTTATAAACGTTGTTGTTATCAACGTTCCTTACTCAACAGTATAGACACACAACAGTATTTAAACCATAAACAGAATAACGTGCAGATAGGATTTGTCAACTTCAATACAGAGGAGAAAAAACGTGTTGCCAAGATGATGCAACTACTTCAAGAGTCGGAAGCTATAGAGGAACTTGGCATAGGAAGGGTGAGAGATCATTTTTCCAACACTCTATTTCCCGGCACCTCTACCCTTCAGCATCATGCCAAATACTTTGTTCTATTGCCTTCGCTTTATTATCAAGCGGCATTCAAGAGCCGCAGATTCCAGAACACTTCTGAAGTGAGCCGATACATCAAGGAGGCCGAAGTGCAGATAACCAGGCAATTAGCCAAGGATGAGAATGGAAAACTCAAAACAGACGTAACTGGCATTACGGGCATCAACACGTACGAGGATGCGTTGAAAGACTATACCAAGTACGTAAAATACGATCCTGCCTACATCTATGGCAGTGGATTGGCAAGATATGGCATCATACCTGATACTGGTGTGGAAAGACTTATACTTGAGTTGAACAGAAACCACTTTGACAGTCCGCACAATAAAAGTTTGATTAAAAGCGAAGACATTACGGGCGACGCCGATGACATGAATGGCGACAAACAGCCTATAAAGACATGTGGCGAGAAGTATGATTTCTTTGATGGAGACACAATAAACATGGCTTTATCAAAGACAGAGGCTTCATGGCTTAGGGACAGGATTATTGCCACGTGCAAAGGCTCAATGCTGTCATGTCTTATTGAGGGCAGCCATGACATTCCTCAGAATATTGGCTACCTGAATATCGGGGACATATTAGAAGACATGCCATCTGACGTGATTGACATCTACAAGAAATCGGTGCTCTTTGCCAAGCTTATGCACCTTATTGACTGGAGATTCAACTATTCGTATTATAAGAGTTTTAGCAATACTGAGAATACAGATGATTGTGACGAGCAAAAATCTCTTCAGGCTCTATACAAGGATTGTGACGAGCAATACAACTTGCTCCTGGCTCTATACAAGGAAGATATTGAGAACCAAGAGGCATACAACAATCTGTTTGACTACATCAGACCGATAGACATTATGCTGACAGAGTTTTGCAAAGCATGTTATGCAGCCATCGTCGATGGACAGCCTACAAGGGTTGACGAACTTGTTAAAGCGCGCGAACGTACAATAAAGCGCGAGCGAAGCAAGATTGGTAATAATGCTTACAAGAACCAGAGACGCGGCAAGCCATTGCCTAACAGCTTCCGCTGGGAAACTGTACGCACGATTGTAAACGAAATAAGAAATCCACAATAAGCTATGGCCGAAAAAATACTAAAAGAACATCTGTATGGCGACTTGCTTTCGCCAACTTATGGTTACACAACAGACTTTGCTATGGGCATGACCTATAGCCTCAGTTTTGATGCCATGCTTACGGCTTATCTTGCGTTTGGCATGCTTGGCGATATGGATGAAGAATCCATGCAATCTCCTTATCTGCTGCTTGATGCCATTACCAAGTGTAGCGACAAGGTTGTTGTGTTCTGCAATAAAGGTGGCATTGCTGTGCCTCCGTCTATAAGGAAGGTTTATTCGCTGATGAAAAAAAACATCTTCGAAGTGTTTGACAAGTATAATATCAAGGCAAATTTCCATCCTAAGCTTTGGTTGATAAGAGAAATAAGCAACGACGACAAGCGGGATGTGCTGTTGAGACTTATCGTAACAAGCCGAAACCTGTCTTATACAGACAATATTGACTGTATAGCCTGTCTTACGGGCAAGGTTGGACCTGCATCTGTAAGAAACAAGAAACATCTGCCATTAATACAGTTCATCAAATCGGTTGTTAAGGAATCCAACATTTGTGACGGGCAAAAGAAATTGGTATTGAAACTTGCTAACGACTTGGAGCGTGTTGAGGGTTTTGATGTTGACGCCCCTTTTGACGATTATGACTTCTTCCCATACCTCTTTGATTATGATTTTGGGGTGGGTTCGGTGGAAGACTATCTTGTTGGCACAGAAAGCATCATCGTCTCGCCTTTTGTTGACAAAAAAATGCTCGCAAAGCTTAACCCCGAAAACAAATGCAAACGAATACTTATTACAAGAAAAGAGTATGTGGACAAAGACATATTTAACATGTTTGCCAACAAAGGAGGCATCTACGTTACGCTTGATGATTTGGCAAGCAGAGGTATGGATCTGCATGCCAAGATGTATCAGATATGGAACAACCGCAATGAACAGTATTTATATCTGGGTTCGGCAAACGCCACTACTACGGCATTTGAAAGGAATGGAGAATTTCTGCTAAGACTGAAGTACAGATATGGCAATACACGCTCTGCCCAGTTACTTGGCGACTTTTACGAGAAAGACAATAAAGACAGTAGGTTCATGCCATTGAATGAGCCTAACGACAATGCATCGACAACAATGAAATGGGATGCGGCAGAATCGGCTATGAAGACTTTGATGTGTGCCGAGGATATTAAAGCTCGTATCACACACCATCGTCATGGTGGATATTCAGTTACGGTTGTATCTAACGAAAGAGAATTGACTAATGATGTGTTTATTGCTCCTCTTCAAAAGAAGGAGATGATGCAACGATGGACTGACAAGGTGGTATTCGAAGACATGAATATCGACGAACTGTCTGAGTTCTACATACTTGCAGCAACGTCGGCAGATGGAGTAAGGCACGAGGCTATAGTGAAAATAGAGACATCGGGCATGCCTGCAGAAAGAGACAAAAATATAGTAAAAGGCATAATAAAGACAAAAAATGACTTCTACAGATACATAGAGCTTATGCTTACCGATGCTCCTTTGCAATATATCTCAAGCGAACTGTTGCCTAAGATAACAGGAAGCACGGGAAACAAATCGGATGAGAAAATGGATTTTCCGAATCTATATGAAAAGATGTTGAGGATAGCGGCAACAAATCCTAAACAGATTTATGAGATAGAAGCATTGGTAGACAGATTGGGCGATGATGTTGTGCCTTCCTCATTCACCAAGATGTATAAGCAGTTTGTAAAAGCGCTAAATTAAGGATGACATACAATGAAGAATAAGCCATTGGATTTTCAGGTTGCAACAGCCGAACATGTACTTGACGCATATAAAAAAGGACAGAGACGTGTGCTTGTAGCCGATGAAGCTGGTCTTGGAAAGACAACAGTAGCATCAGAGGTGGTGCGTAGGGTAAAAGAAGAGCTGGCTAAGGAGGTTCTTGAGGACGACGGTCTGTATTGCATAGTATATGTATGTTGCAACCTTCAGATTGCACAACAGAATATAGACACATTATCAGACGATGGAGAAAAGGTGGATTTGTCGCAAAGCAGACTGTCTATGCAGCATTTTGTGTATTATCACAAGAAAGCAAAACTGCAAGCAAAAGGCAAGGACACTCTTGTTCTTTCGCTCACTCCCGCCACGTCTTTCCAAATGACATGGGGTACGGGTAGTGTAAACGAAAGAGCCTTGATGTATGCATGCTTGTCTCTTCTTGATGAGTTTAAGTCACAAGAGATGCTTGATAGTCTGTCTGAATTGTTGGTAGGATTTGCACCTAAAGCATGGAAAGGGATGAGTGTGTACTATTATAAAGAGGTGAGCAAACCTAATATGGAAGAGTATAGAGAGGTTATTGTTAAGGCTATGACCTCAAAACTATCCCAATCTTTTTATGGCGAAGAAACCTTATTACAACATCTTGTCAATCTGTGCAACGCAGAACGCAACCAGCAATGGAAGAACGATGTGTATGATTTCACCATAAAGCTTCGCAAAATGTTTGCAGACATCAGTCTTGAGATAATGAAACCCGACCTGATTATCATGGACGAATTTCAGAAATTCAGTTCATTGATTGATACAGACAAAGATGCCGAAACTGAGGAAAACATGATAGCACGTAAGTTCTTTGCCAAGGAAGACACTTACATTCTATTGCTTTCGGCAACACCATACAAGCCATACACTACACTTGAAGAACTCAACGACAGCAACAACGACGAACAGTATAGGGATTTTCATCATCTTATGAATTTCCTAAATGCAAGTAATGAGGAGGGCAAGAAGTTTAAGATTATTTGGCGCAACTACTCTTCTGTTCTAAAGAATCTTGATAAGGAGACTGACGAAACAATCTGCCATACGCATCAAGAGGCTGAGAATATGCTATACAATGTAATGGGTAGAACAGAACGTTCGAACAATGGCATCATCCATGAAATACTCCCTCAGATTGACGATTATCTTTCTGTAGGCGACATAACTTCATTTCTACAGATGCAGCACTTGATAGACAACTGCAGAAAATTGGGCAAGAACATTTACTCAGCTCCAGTGGATTACACTAAGTCGTCGGCTTTTCAGCTTTCGTTTATGGATAATTATAAACTGAAAGATGTTATAGCCGAGCTATGGAATGATGGTGCAAGAAAAGGAATAAAGAAAGACTGCCTGTTGCTCAATGGAGATGATATAGAGAATTATAATCTCGAGAACTATAATAATGCAAAACTTAGTTTCACCATTGACACTATCTTCGGTAAAGGGAAAACATCAACAGGAGTGGAGTCGATGCTATGGGTATCCGCCTCTCATCCATACTACACACAACAACCAAATGTTTTCACGAGAAACAAATCATTTTCTAAGTATTTAGTTTTCTCGTCATGGGGTATGGTGCCAAAGATGCTTTCGTGCCTTATATCGTACGAGGTAGAGAGACGGTTGTTGCGCAGAAGCAACATTACATATGACAGCAAAGGAGACTCGCAGCGTCTGAGAGATAGCGATAACGCTAAGGGAAAAACCAAGGCTCTTTCTATCATGCATACTGTATCAACCGTATTGGCAGATATGTACAATCCTGAAGAGTGTTATGGAATGTCTTTGGGCAATATAAAGAAAGATGTAAAGAGGAAGGTTGGCAATAAACTGAAAGAATATAACGGAAAGGAAATTAGGAGGGTTAGCTCACTGGATATTTACCAATTGCTTTTGGCCTTTGACAATGCTGATACAGAAATCAGAAATATTCCGAAAAACGCTGAGGAAGTATTAGCAGAAATGGCTATCGGCTCACCAGCCATGTGTCTATACCGTACATTCAGGAGAATTGGTGACACAGATGCAAAACAACATGCCGAGGAAGTGGCAAAAGAGTTGATTAAGATGTTCAACAATCGTCAAGGTATTGCTGCCGTAACCACCAATTGCAAGTCGCACAGCAATTATTTCCAAAATGTAGTTGACTATTGTATAATGGGCAATCTTCAGGCTGTACTCGACGAATTTGTACATATGATTGACGAGAGAAGGAAACCAGACTACATTGTGGAGAGAATGATAGAGTCTTTTGCATCTGCCATACCTCAACCTGTAAATACCATTCAGACATTCGGGACAGACAAGAAATTCTCTATGCGCAAACACTTTGCTGTAGATTTCGGAAGCGCAAGACAAACCGAGAAGGATGTTAATAGTGCCACCAATATACGTTCAGCCTTCAACAGTCCTTTCCGTCCATTCGTTCTTGCCTCTACGTCTGTTGGACAAGAGGGACTTGATTTTCATTGGTATTGCAGGAAGATGATACATTGGAACTTGCCATCCAATCCGCAGAGTTTGGAGCAACGTGAAGGACGCATCAATAGGTATAAGTGTCTGAGTGTGCGCAGAAATATTGCAAAACTATATAAAGATATATTCAATTGGGACGACATGTTCGTAAAGGCGTCATTAGAGTTGAAAGGCAATAATCCCGAAATGGTTCCATTCTGGTGGTTGCCTCTAAACGATGAGCGGTTTAAGGATATTGACACAGAAAAGATAGAACGCATAGTGCCAATGTACCCGATGAGCGAGGATGTGGCAAAATACAATCGCCTTATAAAGGTACTTTCGCTCTATAGGCTTACTATGGGTCAGCCCAGACAGGAGGAACTGCTGCAAATGCTTGAAGGAAAAGTGAACAAGAATCAAATAAACAAATTACTGTTCGACCTTTGTCCCTTCAACAGAAATAATAATATGTCTAAAAACAAAAAATAAATAGAAAAGCAGTTAGGCTTCCTTTCAAGCGTTACAACTTGAAGGAAGCCTATCTGCATAATATTAATACGACTGCTTGAAGCAAAAATCATCACCGACATCACCTGCTTCTATCGAGAGTTTGAAGAAGCGACAACATTTAGATGTTGTTGGCTGTATCGTTACTGTCAGCTTACTGCCTTCGCACTTTGCTGTAAGCCAATCAGACTTTATAGATGTGATTTGGCTATTGTTGTATTCGGATCTAAAGCTCTTTTCGATGCCTCCTTCTTCGGATTCTTTAACCTCAATAGGCCAAAACAGACTGTAGTTCTTGCATAGGAAAACAAATGTACCGCCATCTCGCGACACCTGATAATAGCCATCACTTGATTTCTTAACCTCACTTCTCCATTTCATGGGCTCCCATTTGCCATCTTCTTCTGTACAAGACGACAAGAAAAGCGGAATGATAAATAGTAACAGCAACCAAATTTTTCTTCTCATAATTATTTGTTTTATGTTTATCACTACTATTAAAATGCAAAAGTGCAGCGAATATTGCACAGTATGAGAATAAAAAATATAAGAAACTTTGACAATAAAACAAAGTAATACCAACACATAAGGGTGCGCCAAAACTCACGGGAATTTGAGTTTGGGCGCACCCTTTTTATGTTATTTACACCTAACCATTACTTCATCATATCAACGAAGTACTGGTGTATGCGAGTATCATCATTGAGTTCGGGATGGAATGCGGTAACAAGCTGTTTGCCCTGCTGTGCGGCAACAATATGTCCGTCAACAGTAGCAAGCACCTTAGCATCGCCCGATACACTCTTGATAAATGGGGCACGGATAAATGTCATTGGCACATCATCGCCAACACCTTCTACCTTGCTCTCCACATAGAAGCTTCCAAGCTGTCGACCATAGGCGTTGCGGCGCACATCTATATCCATTGTGGATATACGACTGAACTGCTGGCCTTCAACAGTCTTAGCAAGAAGTATAAGTCCGGCACATGTACCAAATACTGGCAAACCGTTCTTTATGTCAGATACAATAGGCTCAAGCAACCCCAGATCCTTAAGGAGCTTAAGCTGAACTGTACTCTCGCCACCCGGAATAATAAGACCATCCTTAGGCTGTTGCCAATCAGACAGCTGGCGTATCTCAAAGGTTTCGACACCGAGACGCTGGAGCATACGCTCGTGCTCTATGAAGGCACCTTGAAGTGCCAATACAGCAACTCTCATTATACTGTCTCCTTTAAGAATTACTTGCCACGCTCGGCCATGAGCACCTCAATCTCGTGCTCGTTGATACCTACCATAGCCTCGCCAAGGTCCTCAGACAACTCGGCAAGCTTCTTCGGGTCGTTGAAGTTGGTAACTGCCTGAACGATAGCCTTAGCACGCTTTACTGGGTCGCCGCTCTTGAAGATACCAGAGCCAACAAATACGCCCTCGGCGCCAAGCTGCATCATAAGAGCAGCATCGGCAGGTGTAGCTACACCACCGGCAGCAAAGTTTACTACAGGAAGCTTACCGTTTTCGTGTACATACTTTACAAGCTCGTAAGGAACCTGCAACTGCTTTGCAGCCTCGTACAACTCGTCCTCAGACATAGATGTAAGACGACGAATCTCGCTCTGCATCATACGCATATGGCGTACAGCCTGAACAACATCGCCAGTACCCGGCTCGCCCTTGGTACGAATCATAGTAGCACCCTCGGCAATACGGCGCAAAGCCTCGCCAAGGTTCTTGGCTCCACATACGAAAGGAACATCAAACTTGTTCTTGTCAATGTGGTAAACATCATCTGCTGGAGAGAGAACCTCGCTCTCGTCGATATAATCAATCTCAATAGCCTGCAGAATCTGTGCCTCGGCAAAATGACCAATACGGCACTTTGCCATTACTGGGATAGACACAGCTTTCTGGATGCCCTTGATCATCTTAGGGTCGCTCATACGTGACACGCCACCTGCTGCACGGATGTCAGCGGGGATACGCTCAAGAGCCATAACAGCACATGCTCCTGCTTCCTCGGCTATCTTGGCCTGCTCAGGAGTTGTAACGTCCATGATAACACCGCCCTTAAGCATCTGAGCCAAGTTGCGGTTAAGTGTTTGTCTATTTTCTGTCATGATAACTTTAAATAAATTAATGTATAAATATAGGTTTCTTAAACAATTTTGAATCTGATGCGGAAGGCATGCTTCATCTCGTCCCAGTTGGTACCAAGCATTACGAAGCGTCCTATCTGCGATGTTGACCTAACGTGTTTGCCTATGCATGGACACACATCATAGTCGCCAATGTATACAAGGCGCACTTTCTCGGACACGTCAGCAGGCAGACGGTTGGCATCCACTTCCTTAGGAAGGTTGTCACGGTCAACCACCTCGTATCTTACAGGCAGGTCGGCATCGATAAGCTCGTTCATACGATCCTCGATAGCCTTCTCTTCCTTGCGCGACGGTTTGTGGTCGATGATGAAGGTTATCTTACTCTTCTTGCGCTCTATGTGCGCATTGTCCGAACGCTTGCATCCGAACATCCTGACCATAGTCTGGTTGAGAAGGTGCTCGGCAGTATGTGCAGGGGGATACTCTTCCTTATTGTGTTCGTTGAATGTAATATCGCTATCCATCTTCAAGTTGAATTTAATGATTTTACAATCGTTGGCACCAATCTCCACATCCACAAAGTCGTCTGTCTTGAAGTTAGCCTTTACCGTAGACTGTCTTACCATATCCGTGCCTAAAATGTCGCTCTTGGGTATGCCCAAGAAATTGAAGGCATGCTCAGGAATGTTTACCTTGACGCTTACAGCCTCATTGGCAAAGTTGGCTACAACAAGCAACATCTCGTTGTCGGCCTTACGTATGAAGGCATACTGCTTTTGTGCTATATGCCCATTTACGTACATAAGGTCGAAGAACTGTCCTTCGCCCACTGCCTTCTCTGTGCTTGCTATAGACAATATGCGGTCATACATGGTAGAAAGCTTGTGCTCGTCTGCAGTAGACTTCTTTGCTACAAGTGCACGATGAAGAGAAGGAACGGTCCAATAGTCGAATATGGTGGTACGTCCATCCTTACCACTGAATCCCTCGCTGTCCATTCCACGCTCGCCATATTCCTGTCCGGCATACACCATGAATGGATTAGAACGCATAAGCATATTGACAGCCAATGCAGGATAGGCTCTGAAGCCATCGCCGGCAAAATAGTCGCTCGCTATGCGCTGCTCGTCATGGTTCTCGAGGAAGTAGAGCATGTGGTTGCTAATTTTGTCTACCCATTGCCATGCTGTGGTAATCTGCGATGTTGGGCAGTTGCCGCAAATCACACCACGCATTGTGTCGTACATTCCCACCTTATCATATAGATAGTCGAAGCCTGCCTCTACATAGTGTTTATACTCCCATGGATTGTAAACCTCGGCAATGAATATCATTGCAGGATGAGCTTTCTTGACTTGCTCTATAGCCCAATGCCAGAAGGCAGTAGAAACCATTTCTGCCATATCGCAACGAAAACCGTCTACACCCTTTGATGCCCAATATAGCAGAATATCAAGCATCTTGTGCCATGTATTGGGTATTGGGTCGAAGTGTTCGGAGCGTCCGCCTGCGTCGCAATAGTCAACACCATAGTTCAGCTTAACGGTTTCGTACCAATCGTTGCAACTTGGAGATGCACAGAATTGATCATTACCTGTAGCTTTAGCAGGGAACTCGCTATATGGTTGAGCCTCTCCGCCATAGAGGTCTATGCTTGGAGAGAAAGGTGTATTGACGCAATAGTAGAAGTTGTTGTTTGCATCAAAAGCCTTTGTCTTGTCATCATCCTCGCCAAGATCGCGCACTCCCTTGCCTTTGGCAATCGACTTATACTGACGTGCCACATGGTTGGGCACAAAGTCCATAATAACCTTCAGGTCGTTGCGGTGGCTATTGTCAACAAGTTTAAGGAACTCGTCCATACGCTTGTCAACATTCTCTGCAATATCGGGGTCGATATCATAGTAGTCGGTAATGGCATAAGGCGAGCCAGCCTTGCCCTTTACAATAGCAGGATGCTGGCGTGGAATGCCGTACGACGAATAATCGGTAGCAGTAGCATGACGTATCACTCCAGTATACCACACGTGTGTATATCCCTTGGAACGTATCTGCCGGAGAACATCATCGGTAAAGAAATTCATCTTTCCACAGCCGTTTTCGGCAATCGTACCATTTTGCTTGCATACATTGGTACGGTTGCCAAAAAGACGTGTGAAGATTTGGTATATTATTATCTTCTGATTGCCCATATTTTATTTAGAGGATACCATGAGCACTAACAGTCTTGTCAATACGGCCAATCATACCCTGGAGAGCCTTGCCTGGTCCACATTCTGTGAAGTCATCGGCGCCATCCTTAATCATATTAAGCACACTTGTTGTCCAACGCACGCTGCTTGTGAGCTGAGCAATAAGATTTGCCTTTATCTCTGCAGGCTCGGTATGTGCCATACCATCTACATTCTGGTAAACTGGGCACTTAGGAGCCGATACTGTTGTAGCCTTGATAGCCTCCTCAAGCTCCTCCTTTGCAGGCTGCATAAGTGGAGAGTGGAATGCGCCACCTACCTTCAAAGGCAATGCACGCTTTGCGCCTGCTGCCTTAAGCTTCTCGCAAGCAACGTTGATAGCATCAATATTACCACTAATAACAAGCTGACCAGGGCAGTTGTAGTTGGCAGCTACAACGATGTTGCCATCTGCACTTGACTCTGCACAGATTTCCTCAATCTTCTCGTCTGGCAAACCAATAACAGCAGCCATTGTACCAGGAGCAGCCTCGCAAGCCTTCTGCATTGCCAAAGCACGCTTGTAAACAAGCTTCAAACCATCCTCAAAGCTTAAAGCACCTGAAGCTACAAGAGCAGAGAACTCGCCAAGAGAGTGACCTGCAACCATAGCTGGTGCAAAGTCGTCGCCAAGACAGATGGCAGAGATTACGCTATGAAGGAACACAGCTGGCTGTGTAACTTTGGTCTGCTTAAGCTCATCATCAGTTCCGGCAAACATAATATCGGTAATACGGAAGCCAAGAATCTCGTTGGCCTTCTCGAAAAGTTCTTTTGCTTTGTCGTTAGAATCGTACAGGTCCTTGCCCATACCTACAAATTGTGAACCTTGTCCAGGAAAAACAAATGCTTTCATAAATTTTTTTTATATATTATAATTTGTTATATGTTTCTAATTGCAAAGGTACAAAAAAATGTTTCAAAACATAATATATGAATGATGTTTTGTTGATGAAAAGCATTAACTTTGCATTTAGTTCAGAAAAATACATTAAATATGAATAGAAGAGCAACAAGTATATTAATTGCCCTATTGTGCACAATGATTAATGTGCAAGGCGCTTTGGCGCAGATTAAGTGGAACTCGGCATACCAAACCTACATCGACCAATATAAGGATTTGGCGATAGAGCAAATGCTTAAATATAACATTCCTGCCAGTATAACACTGGCGCAAGGCTTGCTTGAGAGTGGAGCTGGAAGAAGCGATTTGACACGTTCGGGCAACAATCATTTCGGCATTAAATGTCATGGTTGGACTGGTCGCAGAACTTATCACGACGACGATGCTGCAGGCGAATGCTTCAGAGCTTACGACAACGCAAGGCAAAGCTATGAAGACCATAGCCGCTTTTTGGCAACACAGACAAGATATGCAAGGTTGTTTTCTCTGTCAAGACGCGACTACAAGGGATGGTCGCGCGGACTTAAGCAATGTGGATATGCCACAAATCCTCAATATGCCACAAAACTGATACAGATTATTGAGTTGTACAACCTCAACAAGTATGATGTGGCTACACGCTACGACCATTTTATGGCAAAGCACGCATCTGAAGACCGACCTGGTCCGAGCGGAATGCTTCATACTATAAAGGCTTACAACCGCAACTATTATGTCATAGCTGTAGCTGGCGACTCTTTTAAGTCGATTAGCAAAGAAGTGGGTATATCAAGTGGGAAACTGGCTCGATATAACGAAAGAAACAAAAAGTCGGTACTACAGCCTGGGGACGTGATTTATCTTAAGAAGAAACGCAAGAAAGCAGAACGTGTATACAAGAATAGACCGCATGTGGTTAAGGCTGGCGAGAGCATGTACACTATCGCTCAAAGATATGGCATACAACTTAAGAGTCTGTACAAGAAGAACAAGCTGTCGCCTGATTATGAGATAAATGTAGGCGATAGACTGATAGTATACTAATCATTTGTTCGACTTGTATTTTAATCAATTGTTCTGACTATAATTTGTCGTTGTTCGAATCGGAACATAAAAAAGAGTTACGGCTTGCGAGTCGTAACTCTTTTTTTTAAGCCCTTGACATATCTTATATAATATGTAGCTTATTTTTCGGTTTTACCAACAATCTTATATTTAGCGAATTTAAGCAGCAACGTCTTTGTTCCCGCATTCTCGAAATTCACCATTGCTTTTTCGTTCTCTCCACTACCCTCCACACTTGCTACTGTGCCTATACCAAAACGCATATGCTCTATAACCGTGCCTATAGCAAGCGTTGGATTAGAGGGTTTGCTGCTTGTGCTTGGCTTAGGAGCCGATGAGTTTATTTTCCTGAAACAGCCATAACTTATGGTTGGCATGGGTCTATTACTGTTAGATGTCGGTCGACTGTTGCCAGACATCTGTCTATTGCCAAATGATGAAGACTTTACATTAGAAGATGTTTGCCTTTCGTCGCCAAACGAACCGCTATATCTATTGCTTCCATCATCAATTCTGTTAGACCCAAGTTTTCCATTAACCAGCATATAGTCGGAATTTATCTCTCTCAAGAATCGGCTCGGCTCATTAAACATCATAGTGCCATATTGATAACGGCTCTTGGCACAAGAGATAAAACAGAACTGTTCTGCACGTGTTATGGCTACATAGAATAGACGACGCTCTTCTTCCAGTTGCATAGGAAACTCGCATGAGCGTGGACTTGGAAATATGTTCTCCTCCACTCCTACAATAAATACCGCCTTAAACTCCAAACCCTTTGAGGCATGTATCGTCATAAGCGTAACTCTATTGCCTGCATTATCCGTATCATCATCGTCCTTGTCGGCATCACTCATAAGAGCCACTTCCTGCAGAAAGTTAGAGATAAATATCTCGCTCGTATAACCTTCTTCCAATTTTGTATCAACAAAGTCGCGCAATCCAGACACAAATTCCTCCACATTATCTATACGCTCATTGGCATCATCTTCGCCATCTGCCATTATAGCCTTTGACAATCCTGTTTCTTCAATGATGCGCTTGCCAAGAACATAAGCATCTGTTGTCTTTGCCAATTCGATATACTGATCTATCATATCGTGGAAAGCCACAACCTTGCGCGCTACAGCCGGACCTATACCTGCGACATATGCAGTAGGATTGTTTACTACAGACCACAGCCCTACCCCATAACTACGTGCCGAAGCAATTAGTTTGTCAACTGTTGTGTTACCAATGCCTCGCTTTGGATAGTTTATGATACGCTTCAAAGCCTCCTCGTCGTCAGGATTGGCTACCATACGGAAGTAGGCTATAATATCCTTTATCTCCTTACGCTGATAGAAACTCATGCCTCCATATATACGATAAGGTATATTCTCACGACGAAGCTCATCCTCAAACAATCGGCTCTGTGCATTTGTGCGGTAAAGCACAGCTATGTCTCCATAAGCAACTTGCTCGCGCTTGTCGAGACGTTTAATCTCATTACACACAATGGCAGCCTCTTCTTTGTCCGAATAGCTTATATTAAGCACAACCTTGTCGCCTTGCTGGTTCTCGCTAAACACATTCTTCTTTATCTGTCGGCTGTTGTGCTTTATCAGACAGTTGGCTGCATTCACAATATTCTGTGTGCTTCGATAGTTCTGTTCAAGTTTGAACAACTTCGAGTCGCGATATATATTCTGGAAGTTCAGTATATTGTCGATATTGGCACCTCTAAAGGCATATATGCTTTGGGCGTCATCGCCTACAACACATATATTGGAATGGTACTGCGTAAGAAGTGTTATTATGCTCTGTTGGGCATAGTTGGTATCCTGATACTCATCTACAAGGATATACTTGAATCGCTCGGCATACTTCTGGCACACTTCAGGATGGTTTCTAAAGAGCATGTATGTATACATCAACATATCGTCAAAATCCACAGCGTTTGCGCTCTTGCAACGTATTACATACATACGGTAGATTTCGGATAATTTAGGCATGTTGCTACGGTGGTCGCGTTCAAGCAAGAATGTGTCCACACTATACGATTCGGGAGTGATAAGATTGTTCTTAGCCATTCCGATACGCGACAACACATTAGCAGCCTTGTACGTCTTGTCGTCAAGGTGCATCTCCTTAACAATAGAGTTGATTAGGGTTCGCGAATCGGAATCGTCGTATATGGTAAAATTTCTATTCAAACCCAATAACCCTGCCTCGTTTCTCAATATACGCAGAAATATCGAGTGGAATGTGCCCATATTAAGATAATGTGCATCATTGGCACCAACAAGTGCGGCTATGCGCTCCTTCATCTCCTTTGCCGCCTTATTGGTAAATGTCAGCGCCAATATATTCCACGGCTTCATGCCTTGACTTAGCAAATAGGCTATCTTATATGTCAAGACACGCGTTTTGCCTGAACCTGCTCCAGCAATTACAAGTTCGGGACCACTGATATATTCTACTGCAGCTCGCTGGCTTTCGTTGAGAGAAGAGAGTAAGGAATTCACTGTTGTTGTTTGTTTGTTATAGTCTCGCAAGTGATACATTAAGTTGTTCTTTAAAAAAACATCACTTGAGAAAGTACTGTTATTTACTTATAGAAACTATTTTTTGTGGTAGATACCACCAGATACTGTCGACGGGTCGTAATCGGTTCCTTCTTTCGGGAATGAGGGAATAAATTTCATCTCGCGCTCAATCTTGCCACGACGTGCACGTATATAAGCACTCGGACTACTGCTGTTGAACTTGCGAGGATTAGGAAGTGTAGCTGCAATCAATGCACATTCCGAACGCGACAACTCACTTGCTGTCTTGCCAAAGTGATGCTTTGCCACAGCATCAGCTCCATATATGCCATCGCCCATCTCTATAGAGTTGAGATATACTTCCATTATACGGTGCTTTCCCCATAGAATCTCTATAAGGGCTGTGAAATAAACCTCAAAACCCTTTCTTGTCCAACTACGGCCTGGCCATAAAAATACATTCTTGGCGGTTTGCTGAGATATTGTGCTTGCTCCCATCTTTCTGCCTTCGCCCAAACGGTTATGACGAGCGGCATGCTTAATGGCATCGAAGTCGAAACCATGATGTATCAAGAAACGCTGGTCCTCGCTTGCCATTACAGCAACAGGAAGATGTGGCGAAACATCATCAAGCGACACCCAATGATGGTGCATCCTGATAGTCTGGCCATCGGACATTTGCTGAAAGCAACGTATAACCATAAGCGGTGTTATGTATACGGGTATAAATCGGTAGGCTACAACTGCAAGAATTGTCGAACTAAAAAACAATGCCAATGCCCATCTTATAACTTTGGAAACAATACCAAATTTCATAGCTTATTACTCTATTCGTATTAGTCGGTTCTGACAACAAACAGAAAAACCGACCAACTTTCTTTATATCAATTAAGGCAGTGTGCACAAACACGCTGCCTTAATCTTTAAGTTCATATCTATCCTAAAAGGATATATAATCAAGAAGCAAACATTTAGAGCCTACCTCTTGTTAAGTTGATTTAATTCAATGTACCGTTGTTGGCTGCATCAACCATAGCCTTGCTTGCATAGAGATAAACCTCTACACGACGGTTCTGCTGCTTACCTGCTGCTGTAGAGTTATCAGCAACTGGCTCTGAGCTGCCCTTACCTGCTACATTCTTGAACTGTGATGAAGAAACACCACACTGCTTAAGATAGTTGGCTACGCTCTGTGCACGCTTATTGCTCAAAGGAATATTGATACCATCGTTACCAGTAGAGTCTGTATGACCATAAATATCAACCGACAGAAGGTTGTTGTTCTTCAATGTGTTAGAGAACTTAGCCAAAGCGCTCTTAGAAGAAGCGTTGAGGTCAGCCTTGTTTGTAGCAAAAAGGATACCCGAATCGAACGTAACCTTAACAGCCTCAAGACCATTTGCATCCTGAACCTTCTCTACCTTTGCATTCTCAATCTGCTTAGCCTGCTCGGCTACCTTATCCATATGACGACCAATAATAGCACCAGTACCAGCACCTACAGCACCACCAATTGCAGCACCTACAGCTGTATTACCTGCCAACTTACCAATGATACCACCAACAATGGCACCACCACCAGCACCTATCAATGCACCTGTACCCTGATTTGTTCCACAGCTGACAACAGCAAGCATGCCCATTGCCAATGTAATTCCTGTAACTTTATTCATTTTACTATAATCTATATGTTAAAAATGTATTATCAATGGTTATTGCACCATATTTTAATGCTGCAAAGATAATGGTTTTTTCGATAGTGTGGCTATATTACAACATTTTTTTGTATTTTTGCACCGTAAATTATAACTTTATTGATATAAACTATAAAAAGTCAAAGTCAAATTGCATAAACATTAAATATAATATATATAATGGCAAAAGAATTAAAACATCTGACAAAACGTTCGGAGAATTACAGCCAGTGGTACAACGACATCGTTGCCAAGGCCGATCTTGCAGAACAGTCCGCAGTACGCGGATGTATGGTCATCAAACCCTACGGCTATGCTATCTGGGAGAAGATGCAGCATCAGTTGGACCTTATGTTTAAAGAAACAGGTGCACAGAACGCTTATTTCCCTCTACTTATCCCAAAGTCATTCTTTAGTCGTGAGGCCGAGCACGTTGAAGGCTTTGCTAAAGAGTGTGCCGTAGTAACTCACTATCGTCTGCGTGTTAATGACGATAAGACTGGTATCGAGGTTGATCCTGCTGCTAAGCTCGAAGAAGAACTCATTGTACGTCCTACATCCGAGACTATCATCTGGAACACATACAAGAACTGGATTCACTCTTATCGCGATCTGCCTTTGATGTGCAATCAGTGGTGCAATGTTATGCGCTGGGAGATGCGTACACGTCCTTTCCTCCGCACATCAGAATTCCTTTGGCAAGAAGGCCATACTGCACATGCCACACGCGAAGAGGCTGAGGAAGAAGCACAGAAGATGCTTCATGTGTATGCTGACTTTGCAGAAAAGTGGATGGCTGTACCAGTTGTACAGGGTGTTAAGAGCGAGACCGAGCGCTTTGCTGGTGCCTTGAACACATATACTATTGAGGCTATGATGCAGGACGGCAAGGCTCTCCAAAGTGGTACTTCACACTTCCTTGGACAGAACTTTGCAAAGGCTTTCGACGTTACATTCCTCAATAAGGACAATAAGCCTGAATATGTATGGGCTACTTCATGGGGTGTTTCTACACGTCTTATCGGTGCTCTTATCATGACCCACTCTGACGACAATGGTCTTGTACTTCCTCCAAAGCTCGCTCCTATACAGGTTGTTATCGTTCCTATATCTAAGGGCGACGAGCAGTTGGCTGCCATTACAGAGAAGCTCACTCCTATCATCAACGAGTTAAGAGCTAAGGGTATCAGCGTTAAATATGACGATGCTACCAACAAGCGTCCTGGATTCAAGTTTGCCGACTACGAGCTTAAGGGTGTTCCTGTACGCCTTGTTATGGGTGCGCGCGACCTTGAGGAAGGTACGCTTGAGATTATGCGTCGCGATACATTGGAGAAGGAGACACGCTCTATCGACGGCATCGCAGCATATGTTGAAAACTTGCTTAATGATATTCAGGACAATATCTATCAGAAAGCTCTCAACTTCAGAAACGAGCATATCTACGAGTGCGACAACTACGAAGAGTTTAAGGAGCGCATTAAGGATGGAGGTTTCTTCCTTTGCCATTGGGACGGCACTGCCGAGACCGAGGCTAAGATTAAGGAGGAAACTCAGGCCACTATCCGTTGCGTACCTTTCATGTTCGAGCAGACTCCTGGTGTAGATATGGTTTCTGGCAAGCCAGCTACACAGCGTGTGCTTATTGCACGTAGCTACTAATTAATAGTATACATAATGTATAGTTGGGGCAATACCACAAACGGTATTGTCTCAACTTACACATTTTTATATTTATATATGGTACACAACCTATATAAAGATATAAAAATCTATTGCTATTAAACCCTATAACCACTACTAATTCTTTAATATTAAATTTATAAACAATGGATTGGATAATCAATTTATTCACGAATACCGAGTCCGTTGCCCACATCGCCCTACTCTACGCCATAATTATCGCTGTCGGCATATTGTTGGGTAAGATAAAGATTGGAGGCATCTCGCTCGGAGTTACATTCGTGCTTTTTACCGGTATTGTGGCAGGCCACATCGGCTTTACTGCCCCTACCAACATCCTAAGCTTTATTCAGGATTTTGGACTTATTTTGTTCGTATTCTGCATTGGTTTGCAGGTAGGTCCTGGTTTCTTCGAGAGTTTCAAGAAGGGCGGTGTAACGCTGAACTTGCTCTCAACATCATTGGTACTGCTTAACGTGGCAGTGATGTTTGCATGCTACTTTATCTTCTTCGACACTAACGACAAGACCAACTTGCCTATGATGGTGGGTACAATGTATGGAGCTGTTACCAATACTCCAGGTCTTGGTGCTGCCAATGAGGCTCTTGAGTCGGTATGGAAATCTACAAATGGCGCTCTACCACAGATTGCCGCAGGCTATGCTTGCGCTTATCCTCTTGGTGTACTTGGCATCATTGGCGCTACCATCGCAGTACGTTTCATTACGGGTACTAAGCTTGCCGATGAGGAAGAAGAACTTAATGAGGAAGAGGGCGAGAATGTTCACACCAAACCTCTACAGATGCATCTTAAGGTAGACAATGCCTACCTTGCAGGACGTACAGTTAAGCAGATTAACGAGTTCTTGAACCGCGACGTTGTATTCTCACGTCTCTTGCACGAGGGCAATGTTTCTATTCCAAGCTCTAATGATGTATTCCAGATGGGCGACGAGGTTCTTGTTGTTTGCGCTGCTGTTGACGCCGAGGCTATCAAGGCCTTCATTGGTCCTGAGACAGAACAGACATGGACAGAAGACCAGAGCGACCAGCCACTTATATCTAAGCGTATTGTCATAACCAACTCGTCAATGAACGGTAAGGAGCTCGGCAAGATGCACTTCTCAAGTGTTTATGGCGTTACCGTTACACGAGTATCTCGTCAGGGTATGGATATGTTCGCATCACGCACCTACCGTTTCCAGGTAGGTGATAAGCTACTTGTGGTTGGTCCTACAGATAACGTAAACCGCATTGCCGACTTGATGGGTAATTCTGTTAAGCGTCTTGACACTCCTAACATCGCCACTATCTTCATTGGTATTATTGTTGGTATTCTCTTTGGTAGCATTCCTTTCGCTATCCCAGGCATGCCTGTACCTATGAAGCTCGGTATAGCTGGCGGTCCGCTTATCATCGCTATCCTCATTGGCCGATTCGGACACCGCATGAAGCTTAATACATACACCACAACATCAGCCAATATGATGCTTCGCGAAATTGGTTTGGTGCTATTCCTTGCCAGCGTAGGCGTTAAGGCAGGCGCACACTTCTGGGGCACAGTAGTAGAAGGCGACGGCTTGATGTATGTATTCACTGGTTTCTTGATAACAATCATTCCTATCATCATCATTGGTGTGATAGCCCGAATAAAGTTCAAGTTCAACTACTTCACTATTATGGGTATGCTTGCCGGTACATGCACCGACCCACCAGCACTTGCTTACGCCAACTCTGTCTGTTCGCGCGAGGCTCCTGCTATTGGCTACTCAACAGTTTATCCATTGAGCATGTTCTTGCGTATCTTAACAGCCCAGCTCATTGTGCTTTTCTGCTGCGGATAAAAATATAAATCATACAAACAAAAAACGGGAACCATCCATAAAGGAGGTTCCCGTTTTTTGTTTGTATAAATAAGTATTACATCTGTCGTTTAGAAAGATTAGCCATCATCACAGCACTAAGACCCGCTGTCTCGGTACGCAGTCGGCTGCGTCCAAGACTTATAGGTTCGTATCCATGCTCCATAGCAAGTCTAACCTCTGTTATAGAGAAATCGCCTTCAGGTCCTACCAATATCGTTACTGGCTCATCAACCGGAGTATTCTGAAGCTCAAGCCACAAGTCCTTACGTTCAATTTCCTCATAACAATGAGCTATAAACTTACGTCCTTCGCGCGGTTCTGAAACAAACTGGTCAAACGACATCATCTCGTTTACCTGTGGTTTCCATGCCTTATGACTTTGCTTCATAGCCGATACCACAATACGGTCGATACGGTCTGTACGTAATGTCTTACGTTCGGAGAACTGACAATCAAGAAAACTAATCTCGTCAAAACCAACCTCAGTAGCTTTTTCTGCCATCCACTCTATGCGGTCCATCATCTTTGTAGGAGCAATGCCCAAGGCTATACGGCCATTCCACTCACGCCGGCAAGGCAATGTCTCCACAATATTATAAAGGCAATGCTTGTTAGACACCACGCTAACTTCTGAGTTAAACAAGCCACCCTCACCATCAACAAGAATCATCTGGTCGCCACATTGCAGGCGCAACACACGTGTTGCATGTTTGGCTTCTTCCTCTGGCAGTTCGCCAGCGGAAGAAGCATTTGGGACATAAAAATATCTAATTTCCTTCATTTACCAATATCTATCATTAAGCCTTCACTTCCTTCTTGGTGCGGAAGATAAAGGCAAACAAAACAGCTACGGTAAGGGCATACGCTGCAAATATAAACCAGCATGTCTGCCACTCGCCTACTGTGTAGAACTGTCCATCAATAAGCTCGCCATGTGTAAAGTGATTTATTATCTTCTGTGCGGCTATAGTACCGATTGTGGCACCAATACCGTTGGTCATCAAGAAGAACACACCTTGCGCACTCGAACGGATATCGTCTGTGGTATTCTGTTCAACAAAGAGCGAACCGCTGATATTGAAGAAGTCGAATGCCACTCCATATACAATCATAGACAGAACAAACATCCATACACCCGAACCTGGATTACCTACGCCGAACAATCCAAAGCGCAATACCCATGCAAACATTGCAATAAGCATCACATTCTTAATGCCGTAGCGCTTCATAAAGAACGGAATGAGCAATATACAGATTGTCTCGCTTATCTGCGACAACGATATAAGGATGTTGGCATGCTGAACGCCAAACGTGTCGGCATACTCCTTAACAGCAGCAAAACTGCTGATAAACGGATTGGCAAAACTGTTTGTTATCTGCAAGCTTACACCAAGCAACATCGAGAATACAAAGAATATAGCCATTCGCTTCTGTTTGAACAGAGCGAAAGCTTTCAATCCGAAAGCCTCGGCAACCGACTTCTTCTCGCCCTTAGCCGCAGTCTTGCAAGCAGGGAGTGTAAACGAATAAGCACATAATATAAAACCAAGCACACCTGATGTAACGAACTGCATCTGATTGACCTGGAAGCCCATTAAATCGACAAACCACATTGTGCATATAAAGCCGATAGTACCAAACACACGTATTGGCGGAAAATCCTTAACAATATCCATTCCAGCCAATGCCAAACCATTATAGGCAACCGAGTTGGCAAGAGAAAGCGTTGGCATATAGAAAGCTACCGAAAGACCGTACAACAAGAAGGCGGTAGCAAAGGATGCATTTTGGCCCTCAGTATAGCCATACCACGACAGCATGAGCATAAACACACCAGCAAGAAGATGGCATATGCCGAACAACTTCTGTGCCTGAACCCAGCGGTCGGCTATAATGCCCATGATGGCAGGCATAAAGATAGACACAACGCCTTGCAAGGAATAGAAATAGCCGATTTCGGTACTCATTCCGATGTTTCCAAGATAACGGCCCATAGATGTCAAATAGGCTCCCCAGACAGCAAACTCCAAGAAGTTCATTACTGCCAAACGTACTTTCAAATTCATAATAGGTATTTAAGTAATTTTATTATCTTGCAAAGATACTATCTTTTTCAGAAAAAAGACAACATTAGACAATAAAATACACAAAATCATAATGGGTGGAAGAGGCATATTGATTAAAAATATCAAAAATAAATCTGTATCTTAGCACATATACGCATTTTAGCTTTGTCAATTCAAAAAAATATCGTACCTTTGCAAAGTTTTCGGGATATTACCGAAAGCATAATTCATGTTTATCACGCCGTAGAAAGTTTTAAGGTATACAAGATGAGACAACTTAAGATTCAAAAAAGTATTACAAACCGTTCCAGTGAAGCACTTGACAAGTATCTCGTTGAGATAGGTCGTGCCCCTCTGATTTCAATAGACGAAGAGATTGAGCTTGCGCAGAAGATCAAGAAAGGCGGTCCTGAAGGCGAACGTGCCAAGGACAAGCTTGTTACTGCTAACCTCCGTTTCGTTGTGTCTGTGGCAAAGCAATACCAGCATCAAGGCCTCACCCTTACTGACCTTATCGATGAGGGCAACATTGGTCTGATAAAGGCAGCACAGAAGTTTGACGAGACACGCGGTTTCAAGTTCATCTCATACGCTGTATGGTGGATTCGTCAGAGCATACTTCAGGCTATTGCCGAGCAGAGTCGTATTGTGCGCTTGCCACTCAACCAGGTTGGCTCTCTTAATAAAATCAACCACGAGATAAACAAATTTGAGCAAGAGAACCAGCGTCATCCGTCTGTATCAGAGCTTTCTGATGCAACAAAGATTGATGAGGAGAAGATTGGACAGAGCCTTATGGCAGATGGACACCATGTAAGTATCGATGCTCCTTTCCAGGATGGCGAGGACAATTGTATGCTTGATGTTATGCCTAGTGGAGATGACAGCCGTACCGACCGTCAAGTAGACCATGAATCAATGGCACTTGAGCTCAACTCTGTACTTAACAAGGTATTGAAGGATCGCGAGATTACTATTATACGCGAATGTTTTGGTATAGGTTGCCATGAGAAAGGCCTTGAGGAGATAGGCGACCAACTTGGACTGACACGCGAACGTGTACGTCAGATTCGAGAGAAGAGTATTGCCAAGTTGCGCGATAGCGGCAACGCAAAAATACTCATGAAATACTTAGGCTAAATTTTAATTGTTCCCGTAAGTGCCGAACAGTTAGCTTCCGAACTGATTGTCACTTACAATATGAGCGCCATCGAAATAGGGATACACTCCCTGTTTCCTTGGCGTTTTTTTTATTCTCTTGAATCATTTATTGTAGTTCTTTTAAACCAAATCATATTTTTTTCGTCTATATATAATAAGGTGTACAAAACACCAGTATTAGCAGATTTTATTTAACTTAAAAACACCAGAATTATGAAAAGAACCATGAGAATTATGATGATTGCCATTTATTGCATTTTATCATGCAATATCTTGGCCAGTGCTGGCAACGACAAGCCCATTTCTGTAAATACACTTCCAATAAAAGCACAGATCTTGCTAACCAACTATTTCGGCAATCAGAAGGTGGCGCTTGCTACTATTGAGTCGGGCATTGTAAATAGAAGCTACGATGTAGTATTGCAGAATGGCACAAAGCTTGAGTTCAACAAAAAGGGTGAGCTTACAGAAATTGACTGCAAGCAAGGAGTAGTGCCAGTTAAATTGATACCGCTATCCATCAAGAACTATTTGCAGAACAACTATCCTGGGCAATCAGTAAAAAAGCTTGAAATAAAGAAAAACGAATACGAGGTAGAACTGTCCAACGGCATGGATTTGACCTTCAACAAACATTTCCAGTTGATTGACATTGATTAGCACGTGCCAAAGTAAAGGCTTTATAAAAAGTAAGACGTTTTAGTTAAAGATTCGCAATAATTGGCTCAAAAAGCAGCGAAATCATAACATAATCTATATCTTTGTGTCTGAGATATGACACATAGATTATACTTATACCATAAGGCCCTTCGTTTATAGTAAGTTGTCTGCACCCCTCTACAGACAACTTATTATAAACGAATTATATATTTAATGGGCTTAATAATTTTATATTTTTTAGGTGCTCTGTCACTATCCTTTTTATGTTCCGTCCTTGAGGCGGTACTTCTATCCACTCCAATGTCGTTTATCTCGATGAAGGAGAGCCAAGGCAACAAGACTGCCTCTTTGATGAAACAGTACAAGAACAATGTAGACCGTCCTGTTGGCGCTATTCTTTCGCTCAACACCATTGCACATACCATAGGTTCGGCAGGTGTGGGTGCTGAGTCGATAAAACTTTTTGGCGAAGAATACTTTGGATTAATATCCGCAATCCTTACATTATTGATTTTGGTACTTTCCGAAATCATACCTAAGACTATTGGTGCTTCATATTGGCGTTCACTTGCCATACCATCCACAAAGGTAATACGAGTTCTCATCTTCATCACCTATCCATTGGTTCTGCTTTCCGAACTCATCACCAAGGTATTTACACCTAAGAACCATCAAGCTTCGGTTAGTCGTGAGGAAGTATCGGCAATGGTTGACGTAGGTACAACGGAGGGCATCTTCCGCGAGTCGGAAAGCAAGATTATCAAGAGTTGTATCCGTTTGGCAGGAGTAAAGGCAAGGGAGGTTATGACACCTTCCATAGTGGTTGAAACAGCCAATGTAAACATGACCATCAAGGAGTTTTACGAGCAGCAGACATGGAACTTCTCTCGCATTCCGGTATACGACAAGAGCAAGGAATACATCATAGGTTATGTGCTTAAGGATATGGTTCTGAAACAACTGTCGGATGATAAATTCGACACCAAGCTATCCGACCTTATGCGCCCTATCCTATCTTTCAACGAGGATGACTCTGTATATCAGATATGGGAGAAAATGCTTGAGAAGCGCGAGCATATCTCCATAATCGTTGACGAGTATGGTTGCCTACGTGGTGTTGTTTCTATGGAAGACGTGATAGAGACAATGACAGGCGTGGAAATAGTTGACGAAGACGATGTGGCTGTAGACATGCAGGCTTTTGCTAAGGAAAAGTCGCGCATGATGTTGAAGAAATAAATGATGTATGAAAAATGTTATCTGCATACAACATTACAGTTCCCCATGCGGAACGCTTGTTTTAGCATCTTTTGCCGATAAACTGTGCCTTTGCGATTGGAGCAACAATCCTCTTGCCGAGCGTAACAAACGTCGGATAGCAGAATATCTACAAGCATCTTTCAAGACAGAGACTTCCTCTGTCTTGGAAGAAACCAAAAGACAACTCAACGAATACTTCTTATGCCATCGCACATCTTTTGACATTCCATTACATCTGATAGGTACTGATTTTCAGCAACGAGTATGGAACGAATTGCTTAATATACCATACGCAACAACAAAAAGCTACAAGGAAATAGCCTTAAGCATAAGCAAGCCTAAAGCCATAAGAGCTGTGGCTGGCGCAATAGGAGCCAACGGCATAAGCATCCTCATTCCTTGTCATCGCGTTGTTGGCAGCGACAATTCCTTGACTGGATATGCTGGAGGATTGGAAGCTAAGAGAATGTTGCTTGGATTAGAGATGCAAAAAAATCAGGACAGAACGACGCGTACACAAAATCAATTGATTACAAATAATACAATGAAATCTATTTTTCTTTATTTTCTCTTTCTCCCCACTTGTCTTATGGCACAAAACAAGGAAGAGAAAATGCCAAGTCATTTTACTAAAGTGCAGAAGTTGCAGGATGTAAACATTACCGGTACTCGCCCGCATTACGTAAGACTCAAGGGATATTATCGCAGTTATCAAACCAACGACTCGATAATGAAATACTATAACGACGGTATAGTGGAATATTACATCAACTTGAAAAACGGGAAAACCGACCTATGTTCTTATTCTAATAGAAATCTTCATAACAGCAAACTCATTGCAGAAGATAAAAAACGAGCCTTTATGGTTAGCGATAATGGCACATTCCGTCCTTGGCCAGAAGATAAGACGCTCATCGAGCAGTATCGGAAGAATTATCAAATTAAAGACTCCATAGATTCCCAGCTCATTTTGCTTAATCAGCAAACGATAGGTTCTATACATACTGACAGCACTCTCAACATCTGTCAGGTAGAAATCAACCAACTTCCCACTTACAAGAGTCTGACGCACGAACTATTTGGATATTCTAAAACAGACACTTACGACCATGTAGTGGAAGCCTATAGGATAAGTCCAGAAGATTATCACTCATTCAAAGACTTGCTGTTTCAAAAAACCGAAAACAGTTATCTATTCGCTCATAAAAAGGACAAACGCCAGCAACAAATACACGTGATAACTGAGTTATACATTACAGAAAAGGAATATGTGGAAAAGAAGTTGTCCTTCAAGCCACAAAAGCAAACACCTAAGGAAGCGACAGCCACAATTGCAGAGTTCTGCACCAAGAATAACATTCCTTCAATGCCTACCCCTACTCTTTTGTCCTTGAAACAGCTTACTCATTATAATCCCGCAAATCTGAAAGATATACAAGAGTAAGAAAAGAAATAAGGGGTATCACCTTTTGCGATACCCCTCATAATATATCGGTTATTACTGATGCTGCTCACGCAACAAATCATTAACAGTCTTAACTGGGTTGAATGTGCCGATAGGAACTTCTACGAATACGGTGTTCCAATCGCTCATTGCGCCATTCCACAAGCCAGGCAACTCCAATGCCTTAAGTTCCTTGCCGTTCTTACTCTTAGAGCTGATAAAGCCAGTTGAACGGTCAACATACTTAGGAAGATTGAATTTATTGCCCTTATAGTCCTTTGTTGCACATACAAGGTCAACTGGATTGAAGTGTGTGCCTTCCTTAAACATCTTGACATACTCGGCATTATTGGTGTCAATCTGACTTGACTCAAGAATCTGCGGACTAACAGTACCGTCTGCATTATAGCAAAGGAACGGACCACCACCAGGCTCGCCAACATTCTTAACAACACCACAAACGCGAATTGGACGGTTAAGCTTGTTCTTCAAGTAGATTACGAGATCGGCATCCTCAAGCTCCTTGATATCATGCTTGCGGCAGCAGAGAGTGTGCTGTACAAAGCGAATCATCTCCTCAATCTTCTCGTGTGAGTATTTGCCCGACTCAAGAACGCGCAAATACTCGAATACTTGCTTCTGCACGTCAACAAGTATACCAGCGATAAGTTTCTTGTAAAGCACAGTCTCGTCCTTAATACGATCTGGCACAACATTGTCGATGTTCTTGATAAATATAACATCCGAGTCAATCTCGTTAAGATTCTCGATAAGTGCGCCATGTCCGCCTGGACGGAACAACAATGAGCCATCCTCGTTGCGGAACGGAGTATTGTCTGGATTGGCAGCTATAGTATCTGTGCTCGGTTTCTGCTCAGAGAAGCTTACATTAAAGTGTACATTATACTTCTTTTCGTAGTAAGCCTTCTTCTCCTCCACCTTCTTCTTGAAGAGTTCAAGATGATCGTGCGATACAGTAAAGTGGATATTAGCCTCGCCATCAGAGCTTGCATATAGAGCAGCTTCTACAAGATGTTCCTCCATAGGTGTACGTGGACCATCCTCATACGAGTGGAAAAGCAACAAGCCTTTAGGCAACTGGCCATAGTTAAGGCCCTTAGCCTCAAGCAAATTGGCAACAACCTCCTTGTAATTGCCAGCCTTAATTAGGTCGCAAACACAAGCACCGTCGTTGTTTTCCTTGCACTTGCCGCAAAGCTCGTGCTTGAAAGCAAACTTCTTTCTCTTGTCGAAGAATTCCTTCTCGAAATCGGTTGTAGGAACATCATAATCGGCAGTAAGGAATGCAAACAGATTCTTAAACATACGGCTTGCAGCACCACTTGCAGGAACGAACTTTACTACCTTGTGGCCTTCTTCCTGATACTTGCTCCATTCTTCTACATACTTGTCACGCTCTTCGGGTGTAGGCGAAAAAATGCCATTGCCTACAGCCGCAGCAGCCTCTATTTTTAAGAAAGGAAAACCTTTCTTGATTTCGTCCAACTGATGTTCCACCATTTCTGGAGTAATTCCTCTTTGTGAGATTTGGTTTAAATCTTGGTTAGTTAACATAATTATAACTTATTAGTTTTTAATTTGGATTATATCGCTTGTTCGTGGTATATTGTCTACAAATATAAAGACTTTTTCTTTAAATAGGAAATATTCTGCCATTTTTTTGTAACTTTGCGGTAGATTTTAATATGAAACATGTGAATTATGGAGGAAAAGTTCAAATTTACAGATGATGAGAAGCTGCAATTAGGCGAGATAGCAACACGCTTACGCAAACTTATGGGCGACTCATTAAAGCCCGAAGACGAGTCAAACCTAAGACAGCAGCTGGAAGCAGAAATAAGCGACAACAAGATAAGCAGGGACATATTCGGATTGAATCCTATACTTCTGAGCTTTCAGACAGCTGAGCTCGAGCTCGAGGAGATTGGTATGAAGCGCGAATGTGTGCTTGCCATTATGCTGTACAACAGCATCATCAGCGGCAACCTGTCCTTAGAACGCACCGAGCAGCTTTTTGGCAAAAGCGTTGCACAAATTATTCACGGTCTGGTGCGCATACACGAACTTTACACCAAGACACCGGTAATAGAGAGCGAGAATTTCCGCAATTTGCTGCTATCTTTTGCCGAGGATATGCGCGTCATTCTTATTATGATCACCGACCGTGTTAACCTTATGCGCCAGATACGCGATACAGACAACACGGAGGCTAAGCTGCGTGTGGCCGAGGAAGCGAGCTATCTATATGCCCCACTTGCCCACAAACTGGGCTTGTACAAGCTTAAAAGCGAGCTGGAAGACCTTAGCCTGAAGTATCTTGAGCACGATGCCTACTATATGATTAAGGATAAGCTCAACGCTACAAAGCGTTCGCGCGACGCTTATATAGAGAAGTTTATCACTCCTATTGACGAGAAACTTAAGCAGATGGGCATTAAATGTCACATCAAAGGACGCACCAAGAGCATACACTCTATCTGGCAGAAGATGAAGAAACAGCAATGTGGATTTGAGGGCATTTACGACCTCTTTGCCATACGCATCATCATCGACTCGCCATACGACCAGGAAAAGATGCTGTGCTGGCAGACTTATTCGCTCATTACTGATATGTATCAGCCTAACCCTAAGCGTCTGCGCGACTGGCTATCCGTACCTAAATCAAACGGATACGAGAGTTTGCACATCACTGTACTTGGTCCTGAACAGAAGTGGGTTGAGGTACAGATACGCACCGAACGTATGGACGAGATTGCCGAACGCGGTCTTGCCGCACACTGGAGATATAAAGGCATAAAGGGCGAATCGGGGCTTGACGAGTGGCTTAACAATATACGCACGGCTCTGGAAAACAGCGACGACATGCAGCTGATGGACCAGTTCAAGATGGACCTTTATGAGGACGAGGTATTTGTGTTTACTCCTAAGGGCGACTTGCTTAAGTTTCCTAAGGGCGCAACTATACTCGACTTTGCCTACCATATCCACTCGGGTGTGGGCAACAAATGTGTTGGCGGCAAGATTAACGGTCGCAATGTGCCTATACGCGAACCCCTACGCTCGGGCGACACGGTTGAAATCCTTACGCAAAACAACCAATCGCCTAAGCGCGACTGGCTTAACATTGTACAGACATCAAGAGGAAAAGCCAAGGTGCGTCAGGCCCTGAAAGAAACCCAGGTAAAAGATGGTCTCTTTGCCAAGGAGATTCTTGAACGCCGATTCAAGAACCGCAAGGTGGATGTGGAAGAAAGCATCATGTCGCACCTTATCAAGCGTATGGGATTTAAGGAGACATCCGACTTTTACAAACAGATTGTGGACAACAAGCTTGATGCCAATGATGTTGTAGACAGATATATAGAGGAACGCGACCGCGAACTTAATCAGAAGATGGCGGGTGTGGTAAGGTCGGCAGAAGAGTTCTCGTTTGACGCTCAAAGCGGACAAGCAGTAAGCTATAATAATATAGGTAATGACGACGAGCTGGTGATAGACCAGAATCTGAAGGGTGTGGACTATTCGTTGGCTCAATGCTGCCACCCTATCTACGGCGACCCAATCTTTGGTTTCGTAACTGTGTCGGGCGGTATAAAAATTCACTGCCAGAATTGTCCTAACGCTCCCGAGCTGCGCAAACGCTTTGGTTACCGTATAGTAAAAGCAAGATGGAGCGGCAAGGGACAATCTCAATACAATATTACCTTGCGCATCGTGGGCAACGACGATTTAGGAATTGTAAACAACATTACAAGCATAATATCCAAAGAGGAGAAGATTGTAATGAAATCGATTAACATCGACAGCCATGACGGATTGTTTAGCGGCAACCTTAATGTGCTTGTCGACGATACATCCAAGCTGGAATCGCTGCTGAAAAAGCTGCGCACGGTTAAGGGCGTAAAGTCGGTTGCACGACTGTAAAATGCTCCTTGTATTATTCATGAGGGTGTGTCATGACACACCCTCATTCATTTTTTTTGCTTAAAAATGGCAAAAACCGCCATATTATCCTCTCCCGAAAAGTAATATAATATACTTTGCCATTTAATACAATTTACTTTGCCGTTTAATATTATTTACTTTGCCATTTAATATAATATACTTTGCCGTTGAATATATATTTACTTAAGCAAGTACTGCTTTCTACTTTCCATAATATCGCCCATATTGTCCATTGCCCATGCAATTAGACTATCGATATGCGGCAAAAGACTTTTGCCTTTATCAGCTAACGAATACTCAACACGTGGTGGTATCTCGGGAAAAGCCTCTCTTCTAACCAATCCATCTGCCTCAAGCATCTTAAGAGTCGTTGTTAGCATCTTCTGCGAGATATCTGGAATGTTGCGTTGCAATTCCTTAAACCTCTGCGTACTATTGGTCTCCAATGTAAAAAGCACCAACAACGACCACTTGTCACCTATGCGAGACAAGATGTTGCGTATTGGACAATTGGGAAAAAGGGCATCTCTTACTTCTGTTCTATTCATAATAAATACACTCTGTTTATTATATTACTATACAAAAGTAACTAATTAAAATAACTCTGCATCAAAAATCTTTGTTAAACTATGCAAAACACGTATCTCGCAATATCATTATTTTCAACATTAGTTACCTCAAGGTAACTGGCTTACCAACTTGTGCCTACTTGTGTAAACGACTGAAATATAGTAGTTTTGCACTCGTAAAGAAGAAAACGAATATAAATAATCAATCTAAAATTAAAAAGTTATGAAAACAGTACAGACAACCAAGAGTGGCAAGAACTTTACAGCAGTAAGCGTAGGCAAACTTAGCGACATAAAGGATTATGTCCTTTCATTGGGCGAGATACAGATACCTGGCAAGGTGTTCGTAGGTCAGACACTTGGTACAACAGGTAGCGAGCTGTCTTTCCAAACATTTGCTCCAGGACAGGACGGAGGTTTTCTGCATACACACAAGAACCACGAGGAACTCTACTTTATCCTTAAAGGCGAGGGTCTGTATCAGGTAGACGGCGAGAATATTCCTGTAACAGAGGGTAGTATAATCCGCGTTTCTCCAGAAGGAAAGCGTGCCATTAAGAATACTGGATCAGAAGAGTTGCTTATGTTATGCGTGCAATATAAGGGCAACTCGTTCAGTGCTGAGGATGCCACAGATGGCGTAATCCTGAACGAGCAATTGAAATGGTAATAACAAACTATGTGCTGAAAAGCAGAATGTTGAATACACAAGAAAGCAAAACGAGGCTACGGAATGCTCTGTAGCCTCGTGTAGATTTATATAATGTAGATTTGTCTGATTAAGACGGAAGTGTAGCCAGACGCTTCTGATAATAGTCCTTAACAGCATTCCAATGATAATAGGGCCAAATGTCGGTCTTTACTGGTATGTGCACCTCCTTCTCGTTGTGCATAATCTTAAGCAGCACATCGCCACCCTTGTTCTCGTAGAACACAAACTGAAGGTTAGATGCCATAGGAGCAGCCTTGAAGTCGCACCAATGCTTGTAGATACCAGCCGATGGTTCAATGGATACGTCAAAGTTCTCTACCTGAAGCAAAGCCAACAAAGGAATTATGTTGCCGTCATGTCCAAAGCGCAGCGTTGCAGCAGTAGAACGATCCTTGATGGCATTGTCTGCCGACTCGATGATATTCTCTACCAACGACTTGGCATTAGCCATTACGATGCCCTTGCTTGCAAGAGGATTGGCATTGCCCATATAGAAACGATAGTTGACACATTGCCACAAATCGAAGAGTTCTTGAGTTAGGAAGATGTCGTAGAACGACACCTTGGTCTCTATATCCTGCATACCCACTGCAATCCAATACATTCCCCATATAAACTCACGCGGATTAACATTGCAACGAACAAAGTCGGCATCAGAGAATATTGACTCTACAAGACGGTCTGGATTGGTATGCTCCTCCTCAAACTTGCGATATTCCTCTGTCCATGGGCCTTTCTCGTTGTTGGTAAAGACATTCGACTTGGGTGAGTGATAGCACAAATAAGACATATACTTGTGGCTCATCTCGTAAGTGATGTCGAGTTGTGGATTTAATCCTTTAAGTCTATCACCAAAAGCCGCCATACTCATGGCGCAACGGTTAACCAATGTAGAACGTGCAGAGATATGACGTTTGCCGCGGAACACCTCAGGAAAGTTTTTGAACATACGCTCGGCAATGCCTTGATGCTGGCGTATGCCAAGTGGAGTTAGGTCGCCACCATGTCCTTCGGCTTCTGCCCAAACCAGATTAAGACGTTGGAATACGTCCTTACCCAATGGAGTAAGGGCATTGGCATCGGATGCCTTCTGCATAACCTGGATTACACCCTGATAATCCTTGTCAGAAATAAGATAGCGAGAGCCATGACGTCCATAATGGCTAACATAAAAAGGCTTATAGCCCTTGGGAGCCGGTGTAAGCTTGGCTTCCACCTTAGGATAAACCAGATAAACACCACCTGCCTTGTTAATATCGGCAGCAATTTCCTCAATTGTAGTCTGTGCCTGTGCACCCAGGCTAAAAGCAGCCATAAGTATGGCCAAGGTTTTAATTCTTAGGTTCATGATATTGTTGTTATGTTAGATATAGCAAAAAAAGGCTGGATATCGATTAAGAAATCCAGCCCTGTATAATATGTCCAAATAGCTTTGATAGACAGCTATCGTTGACTTTTACTTCTTTGCTGGCACTGCATACCAGTCGCCAGTCTCCTTTACAAGTTTCTTAGCAAAGCTTGCAGGATAGCCTGGTCGTACCACAGAGCGCACAAGCTTGCCATCCTTAGTCTTCTTTACAGCCATGTCGTTGTACTTAACGATAATAAGTCGACCAAGGTCTTGCCATGACGCAAGCATCTGCTGAGCCTTCTCGTTGCTGTAGTCGTTAAGATACTTCACTGCAGCAGCCTTATCGGTAGCATACAATGCCTTAGCCTTGTCTTCCACTTGTTTCTGTGCTGCAAAATAGCTTGTCTCAAGCGAGTCGCGTACTGCCTGCAGTTCGGGGAACAATTGCGAGTAGCGTGGATATACCATATTGCTAACCCAGTTGCACACCCAGAATGCATTCTTATCCGAATAGGTAACAGCATCGGCACCAGGTGTATTATAGCATTCAGGCTGTACTGTGCTGCCACAATAAACCGGTGTGTAAGCCACCATGTTGGCATCGTCGTTGCCGAACCATATAATGCCACCTATCTCATTAGGCAACCATGATCGCAGCTGTGAAACAAAACTGAAAGCAGTCTGTTGTGTAGAGATAGGACGCTCATTGAAGTATTCCTTGCCATCAACCTTGAATGTAAGCGGTGTCGGGCGATATGGCATTTGGTAGATACCGCCACCGATATTGGTAGAATCAATAGCCATAGCTGTGCCTTCATAATGGTCGCGCATGCACATCTCCACGTCGTGAACGCTAAGTTTGCGGTCTGGAATAATCCACAAAGGCATATCCTCGGCCTTCTCGTCCTTGCCAAGAGCCCAAGGCAAATAGCGGTCGAAGCCTTTCTGCCAGTGGTTGAAGAAGCTCCACACACGTGCATCACAGAAACGACGGCCCGAGAAGTCAGGTGCCGCATATGTATGTTTCCATGAGAAATCGGCATCCTTACCGGTGAACCAACCCATCTTACGTGCATAGGCAATCACATTCTTAGAGTGCAATACATTCTTCTTGTCCTTCATGTTGAACTTGCCTATACGGCTCTGGTTTGCATGTGCGCAGATAGCGTCATCGGGGATACGTTGTGCTACCCATACAACACCATTAGAGCCTTTGCCTGTACCTTGCATCTCCATAATCCACGCCTCGTTTGGGTCGCATATTGAGAAAGTCTCGCCTTCTGAACAATAGCCATACTTTTCTACAAGCGATGTCATAACCGAGATAGCCTCGCGCGCTGTCTTTGAACGCTGTAGTGCCAAGTAGATGAGCGAACCATAATCGATAATGCCAGTTGGGTCTACCATCTCCTCGCGTCCACCATAAGTGGTCTCGCCAATTGATAGCTGGAACTCGTTGATATTGCCAATAACATTATATGTTACCGGTGCCTCGGGTATCTCGCCGTGATATTCGCCCGAGTCCCAATCGTATATCTTGCGCATCTCGCCCTGCTTGTGGGTGCCAGCAGGATAATGGCACAGATAACCGAACATACCATAGTCGTCGGCATTATATGTCACCATTACCGAGCCATCCACACTCGCCTTCTTGCCTACGATGAAGTTGGTGCAAGCCGAAGCTGAAACTGCAGCTGTAGAAAGGACGGCTGAAAGCGCAAGAGTCTTGAAATTATTAGATATGTTCATTATTAGCAAGCCTTAAACGACATATCAAGACCCTTAACCGAGTGGGTAAGAGCACCTACAGAGATAAAGTCGACACCACACTCAGCATAGTCGCGGATAGTGTCGAAAGTGATACCACCACTCGACTCTGTCTCGTACTTGCCTGCTACAATCTCTACAGCCTTCTTTGTATCCTCTACAGAGAAGTTGTCGAGCATAATACGGTTGATGCCACCACACTCCATAGCCTGACGAAGCTCATCGAAGTTGCGCACCTCTATCTCTATCTTAAGGTCCAAGCCTTTCTCCTTGAGATACTCGTGACAACGGTTGATGGCATTGGCAATGCCGCCAGCAAAGTCAATATGGTTGTCCTTGAGAAGAATCATATCGAACAAACCTATACGATGGTTCATACCACCACCTATCTTTACAGCCTGCTTCTCAAGCATACGCATACCAGGTGTAGTCTTGCGAGTATCAAGCACGTGAGTCTTTGTACCCTTAAGACGCTCAACATACTTTGCTGTCATAGTGGCAATGCCACTCATACGCTGCATGATGTTAAGCATAAGGCGCTCGGTCTGAAGCAATGAGCGCACCTTGCCGGTAACAACCATAGCGATGTCGCCCTTCTTTACATGTGCGCCATCGTTGATGAGTACTTCAACCTGCATAGTAGGGTCGAAACGTGCAAATACACGCTTTGCAACCTCTACACCAGCGAGGATACCATCCTCCTTAATCAACAAGTGCGACTTGCCCATAGCTGTATCAGGAATACAACAAAGGGTTGTGTGGTCGCCATCGCCTATATCCTCTGCAAAAGAGAGGTCGATAAGGCGGTCTTCCAATTCGTTTACACTAAGCATAATCTCTTTTTATTAATTTTTATTAGTTATATCATTTTATTGTCCTTATAGGCATGCATAACGCCGTCTGTCGTCTTTATTGTTATTGTTCCTCCTATCCATTCGGTGAACGGCTGCTCGCCTTGCAGACTGTATACACGAGTAACAATGGTATCGTCGATCTCGACAACTCCCAACTTAATCTCTGTATTGTCAGAGGTTATTATCCTATTAGCTGCTACCTGACGCTTCATATACCTTATTTAATATACTATATATTAACGTGTAGGCTTCAACTTGAGCGCTCGTTGTGGCTTTTCAGAAATAGGCGTGAGCGATTTGTCGGATAGAGGCTTTATTGATTGATCAGAAACTCGTCTTAACGGCTGACCAGACATTGGTTTGCGAGGAAACGTAGACACTTGTCTCTGCTGACCAACAACCATGCTGTCCTTAGATGACTTGGTAGAATCGGCTGTTTCACCATTGTTCTGACCAGAGTCCTCAATAGGTTTGGTGTGCATACGAATAAGCTTGACATTGCTTACAACAAGCAGCTTCAATGTAGTCTGCGAAGACGAAGGCATGGAACGATCGCTTGACAAAAGCCAGAAACCTCGTACAGACTTGATAGGCAAGCGTCCTGAATTGTCTATCTGAAGATGGAAGTGCGAAGACGACATTACACTATTGTTGACATACTCGGTACTGTCGTTGGCATAGGTAACGGCAAGCACCACCGAAGCATCGCGCATGCCATCTTGATAAATAAATGCGGCATCAAAGTCGAGCATAAACCGGTCGCCGGCATAGAAAGAAGAGTCGGCCTGTAGGTTGAATGTCAATCTATTGGCAGCTGCAAATGGAGTAAGCACAAAAGAAGAAGCCTGTCCCCAGATATTTGTTGTGTCGCTGCTTGCAATATCGTCGCCAAACTGCATAGAGGCACCTCCAAGAGCCACCGACTCCGAATTGAATCGGTCGACAAGTTTGGTATATATATCCTCAAGAAGCTTGGTATGACGCGTATAGTAGACGAGCGACGAGTCGAAATCGGCTTGCGACACGCCGTGCTTATGCAATATGCTGGCACGAAAAGTGCGCAAGGCGATAGTATCTCTGGTGTCTTGCATTGAACCATTGGCAATACCCTCGGCAAGATGATAGTCGTACAATATGTCTGCCATCTCGTCGGGCTGTAGGTATTTATCCGGAATACCAGGCTTGCAACCTACAATAGACAACACGGCAAATACAACGACAACAAAAGACTTACAGATGTTCATCCAATTGTTTGTTTTCATCTTATTTATTTTTTCCATGCCAAGGACATTCTCTCAAGATCCTTACGGAAGAAGAGCAATAGCAATACAACGCCTACACTAATACATGAGTCGGCAAAATTAAACACCGGAGAGAAGAAGACAAAATCGTCGCCACCCCACACCGGCACCCAATCGGGCCACTGTGTATGTATTATCGGGAAATAGAACATATCCACCACCCTTCCATGCAGAAATGTGGAATAGCCTTCACCAAAAGGCACAAAATGTGCTACATTGAATGGTGTTGAAGCATTGAATATGAGTCCATAAAATAGACAGTCAATAAGGTTGCCAGCAGCTCCAGCCAATACCATAGAAAGACATACGATATAGCCTTTGCTGAAAAGACCAGACTTAACCACACGCCATATATACCAACCAATTCCACAGATAGCGAACATACGGAACAATGACAGCACAAGCTTGTTGATAAACGTCATGCCATATGCCATGCCATTATTCTCTATGAACTCTATATAGAACCAATCGGTTATGCGCAAGGCTTCGCCAAGCGACATATTTGTCTTGACTTCTATCTTAATGATTTGGTCGACAATGAGGATTGCAGCGATGATAATCACTGCAATCCATCCCATGCCGACGGTTTTAGTTGTTTGTTTCATCTTTATTTTTTACGTGCATTCTTTGACGCAACACTGAGTGTAGCGTGCGGAACAACGCGCAAACGTTCCTTAGGAATAAGCTCTCCTGTCATACGGTCTATTCCATATGTCTTGTTCTCAATGCGCACAAGTGCGGCCTCAAGACCTGCAATAAACTTCTGCTGACGGTTTGCCATTTGGGCAATCTCTTCCTTTGACTGTGCAGCGCTGCCTTCTTCAAGGGTCTTGTATGTTGGCGCTATATCGTCAACACCATTATTGTCGGCATTGCGAAGTTGTTCCATCATTTGTGTGAAATCGCGTCGAGCGAGTTTCAGCTTTTCGTTAATTATCTCCTTAAACTCCTGAAGTTCATCATCAGAGTAACGTGTCTTTTCTGCCATGATTGTTGTAGTTTAATTGTAGTTAGGTAATTAATTATAGGAGGTTCGGCTAAAAGCCGCCCCTCCTATTGATTTGTTTTATGCTTTAACGACCTTGATGTTAATCTTGAAGTCGTCTATTTCTGTCTCAGCTCCGTCGTTGTCGGCAAGAGTGATGTCGAGAGCAAGTACCTGCGACTTGATATAGTCGGCAAATCCTGCTACGGCCTTCTCTATCTTCTCGTTAGGTGTAAGTGTAACGTAGATGCGATCGGTTATCTCAAGACCAGTCTCCTTACGGAGGTTCTGTATACGTGAGATAAGCTCGCGAGCCATACCCTCATTGCGTAGCTCGTCGTTAAGTTCAATCTCGAGAGCCACTGTAAGCTTGCCCTCATTGCTAACGAGCCAGCCTGGGATATCTTCTGAGATAATCTCTACATCAGCAGCCTCAACCTCAACAGCATTGCCTTCTACCTCAACAGCAATCTTGCCATTGGTTTCGAGCTCAGCAATTTGATCTTGATCGAGAGCCGACATTGCAGCGGCAATACCCTTCATCAGTTTGCCAAACTTCTTACCCATTGTACGGAAGTTGCACTTAACCTTCTTGACAAGCACTCCTGAGCCCTCGACAAAACGAAGTTCCTTAACGTTAACCTCAGAGAGGATAAGGTCTTTAACAGCTTCTATATGGCGGCGCTGCTCGTCGTCAACAGCAGGAATCATTATAGCCTGCAGTGGCTGGCGTACAGCAATATTAACCTTCTTACGCAAAGCGTGAACCATAGAAGTTATCTTCTGTGCCATACCCATACGCTCCTCAAGTTCACGGTCTATAAGTGACTCATCGGCTACAGGGAACTTAGCAAGATGCACAGATGTAGTATTCTCGAGCTGTGCAGCACCAAGATCGCAGAAAAGCTGATCGGCAAAGAATGGTGCGAAAGGAGCTAGAAGCTTGGCCACTGTAGTAAGACATGTATAGAGTGTCTGATAAGCGGCGAGCTTGTCTTGCGACATTTCCTTGCCCCAGAAACGCTTACGGTTAAGGCGTACATACCAGTTAGAGAGGTCGTTGTTAACGAAGTCCTCTATCAGTCGGCCAGCACGTGTTGGGTCGTAGCTTTCCATTTCCTTCTGTACACCCTTAACAAGTGTGTTTAGAACAGAAAGTACCCAACGGTCGATTTCCGGGCGCTCTGCCACTGGTACCTGGGCTGTCTCGTTGTCGAATGCATCCACATTGGCATATCCAGAGAAGAACGAGTATGTATTATATAATGTGCCGAAGAACTTGCGGCGAACCTCGTCGACACCCTTCTCGTCGTACTTGAGGTTGTCCCATGGCTCCGAGTTGGTCATCATATAGAAACGCACGGCATCGGCGCCATACTTCTCAATCTGGTCGAATGGGTTAACGGCGTTGCCCAAGTGCTTAGACATCTTGTTGCCCTTAGCATCTAGAACGAGACCAGAAGAGATTACATTCTTGAATGCTACAGAGTCGAACACCATTGTTGCGATTGCGTGCAGTGTAAAGAACCATCCACGTGTTTGGTCAACTCCCTCGTTTATGAAGTCAGCTGGATAGAACTTAGGCGCGATAGCAAAACCTTCGTACTGGCTATTGACAAGAGCCTTGCGGTCTTCCTCGGTGCCACGTGACATTTCGCCCTCAAACGGATAGTGGAGTTGTGCGTAAGGCATAGAACCAGAATCGAACCAAACGTCGATAAGGTCGGATTCGCGGTGCATTGGTTTGCCTTCATCGTTTACAAGAACGATATAGTCTACATACGGACGATGAAGATCTATCTTGTCGTAATTCTCCTTAGAGTAGTCGCCAGGAACGAAGCCCTTGTCCTTCATCGGGTTGTTCTTCATAATACCAGCAGCTACCGACTTCTCTATCTCTGCGTATAGTTCCTCGAGTGAGCCAATACACTTCTCGCCACGATTCTCGTCACGCCATATAGGCAGCGGTGTTCCCCAGAAACGAGAACGTGATAGGTTCCAATCGTTAAGGTTCTCAAGCCAGTTGCCAAAACGACCAGTACCGGTAGACTCAGGCTGCCAGTTGATAGTCTTATTGAGTTCTACCATGCGCTCCTTGCGTGCTGTGTCCTTGATAAACCAGCTATCGAGCGGATAGTAAAGGATAGGCTTGTCGGTACGCCAGCAGTGAGGATAATTGTGCACGTGCTTCTCGGTCTTGAAAGCCTTGCCTTCTTGCTTAAGCTCATAGCAGAGAACAACGTTGAGGTCCTCGGCCTTATCAGACGCTTTCTTGTCCCATACACCGTCCTTATTGAACTGTGGGTCGTAGGCATTCTTAACGTAGTCGCCTGCATGGTGTCCATACTTCTCGGCATCAACACAAGCCTTGACAAAGTTGTTGTCAAGCTCGTCAATGAGATAGAACTTACCCTGGAGGTCAACCATAGGACGGGTCTCACCCTTCTTATTAATAAGGTATAGAGCAGGGATATTGGCATCCTTAGCCACCTTGGCGTCGTCGGCACCAAATGTAGGAGCGATGTGAACGATACCAGTACCGTCGTCGGTAGTAACATAGTCGCCGAGTATTACTCGGAAAGCCTCGCTCTCCATCTCGACAAACTTGTCGCGGCCATCCTCGCTTGTGAATACCTTTTCGGGATGTGCGGCAGCATATTCGATGACAAACTTCGGTGCAAAGTCATCTACCTTCTCGCATGGTTTAACCCATGGCATAAGTTGCTCATAGTGCATACCCTCGAGCTCTGTTCCCTTGAAATGGCCAGTAATGCGCCATGGGCACTGCTTCTTCTCCTTGTCAAACGGAGAAAGTTCGCCCTCTGTGCACTCCTGCTCAGGCTTAAGATATGCCTTAACAAGATTTTCTGCCATAACGAGAGTCATTGGCTCGCCATTATAGAGATTGTATGTCTCTACAGAAACATAGTCGATCTTAGGACCAACACAAAGCGCAACGTTAGAAGGCAATGTCCAAGGTGTTGTAGTCCAAGCCACGAAGTAAGGCTTGCCCCACTTGGTCCATTCGGCCTTAGGATCCTTAATAAGGAACTGCACAGTAGCTGTGAGGTCCTTAACATCACGATAGCATCCAGGCTGGTTAAGCTCGTGCGAAGACAAGCCTGTACCTGCACCTGGCGAATAAGGCTGGATAGTGTAGCCTTTATAAAGCAAGCCCTTGTTGTAGAGCTGCTTTAGAAGCCACCACAAAGTCTCAATGTACTTGTTGTCGTATGTAATATAAGGATGGTCGAGATCTACGAAGTAGCCCATCTCCTCGGTAAGTTTACGCCACTCGGCAGTAAACATCATCACATTCTCACGGCACTTGTGGTTGTAATCCTCTGTAGAGATGTACTTCTCGGATGCCTTGTTGTCGATATCCTTCTTTGTTATACCAAGTTCCTTCTCAACGCCAAGCTCAACGGGAAGTCCGTGTGTGTCCCATCCAGCTTTGCGGTGAACTTGGAATCCCTGCATAGTCTTGTAACGGTTGAATGTGTCTTTAATGGCGCGCGCCAGCACATGATGGATACCCGGATGACCATTAGCCGAGGGAGGCCCCTCGAAGAATACGAACTGTGGACAACCCTCACGCTCTTCGATTGACTTATGGAAGACATCATCAGCCATCCACTTGTCTAAAACCTCCTTGTTGGTTTCTACAAGATTGAAACCCTTGTGTTCAACAAACTTGTTTGACATTTTATATTATCGTTTTGTATTAATTTCTCAGAAATGTTATAACGGATGCAAAGTTAATGAAAAACGAGGACATACGTGCGATATTGGTAACAAAAAATGTTGTCAACTAATATGAAACAAATCATTTCGTAACAGGATTGTAATATGTGTTTAAACATGGTGTAATATGCACAGCGTAATTTTGCAACATCAAAATGAGACAATGACCATACTTTTAAGACAAGATGCAAAATATAGCAATCAAGATTATATACAAAACATAATAATAATAAATGGAAACAATTTATCTTTGTATCGTCGTATTCCTGCTGTGTTTGGCGGTATTCGACCTGTTCGTAGGTGTCAGCAACGATGCCGTGAACTTTCTTAACAGTGCCATTGGAGCTAAAGTGGCTAAGTTTCGCACGGTAATGATCGTAGCGTCGGCCGGTGTTGCACTGGGAGCTGTTATGTCGTCAGGCATGATGGATGTGGCAAGACATGGTATTATGCAACCATCCAACTTCACTTTTTACGATGTAATGACAATATTCCTTGCCGTAATGGTTACAGATGTCATTGTGCTCGACATGTTCAACACATTAGGAATGCCTACATCTACAACCGTTTCGCTTGTGTTTGAGTTGTTAGGCGGAACCTTTGTTATTGCAGCACAGAAGATAGCAACAGACCCGTCGCTTCAATTCGGCGACTTGCTTAACACCGACAAGGCTCTTAGCGTTATTGTAGCTATATTCGTGAGTGTAGCCATTGCCTTTGTATTCGGTTGTATAGTGCAGTGGATATCGCGTGTTGTCTTCACCTTTAATTATAAGAAGCACTCTCGCTATTCTATCGCATTGTTTGGTGGCATTGCCTTCACATCACTCGCATATTTCATCTTCTTGAAGGGCATATGCAAGAGCCATTATCTTGACAACAACATTAGAGATTGGGTACAGGCCAATACGAGTATGCTGCTCGTTTATACATTTATTGGCTCGTCTATAGTAATGCAGATATTCCACTTGCTGCGAATCAATGTATTCAAGTTTGTTGTACTGATGGGTACATTCGGCTTGGCTATGGCATTTGCGGGCAACGACCTTGTAAACTTTATCGGTGTGCCTCTTGCCGGACTCGACTCTTATAATGACTTTATGGCTAATGCCAACGGAGCAGCCGACACAGCTTTCTATATGGACTCGCTTAAAGGATCGGCACAGACTCCTCCATTCTATCTCTTCGCTGCTGGTGTAGTAATGATTATTGCTATGGCAACATCGAAGAAGGCACGCAACGTAATCAAGACAAGTGTGGACCTTAGTCGTCAGGATGAGGGTGACGAGATGTTTGGCACAAGCCGTGCGGCTCGTAGCATTGTTCGTGTGACACAAGACACCAACAGCTGGATTATGCAGTACATGCCGGGATGTATAAAGAGATGGATTGACAGTCGATTCAACAAGCAGGAAGTAGAGCTTGAAGACGGAGCAGCTTTCGACGTTGTACGTGCTGCCGTAAACCTTGTACTTGCATCTATGCTTATCACAATAGGTACAAACTTCAAGTTGCCATTGTCTACAACATACGTAACATTTATGGTGGCTATGGGTTCGTCTTTGGCTGATAGAGCTTGGAGCCGCGAGAGTGCTGTGTTCAGAGTAACTGGCGTGATAAGCGTTATAGGTGGTTGGTTCATTACAGCTGCTGTTGCATTTGGTGCTTGTGCTGTGGTTTGCCTCATTATGTTCTACGGTGGAATTGTTGCCAAGATTCTTTTCATAGGCTTGGTTATCTTCCTCCTCATCCGCAGCAACCGCCAGTATACCAAGAAGGAGAAAGAGGCAGACAAGAGCAATGTGTTCCGCCTCATGATGAGCACACACGACCCAGAGATTGTATGGGACTTGCTCTCAAAGCATGTAGCACGCACACAGAGCTTTACTGCAAGATTTGCTATCAACGAGTTTAACAATATATTGGACGGATTGGAAAATGAACGTCCAAGAATATTACGCAAGGTTGCAAAGGAATTGTCTAAGGAAAAAGACATGCTCAAAATATTCAGACGTCAGGAGTTGCTCGCCCTAAAGCGCGTACCAACCGACATCGCAATAGAGCGCAACACTTGGTTCCACCTTGGAATAAACTCTTCTGAACAGTATATATATTGCTTGCGAAGAATTCTCGACCCAGTTAAGGAACATGTTGACAACAACTTTAATCCGCTACCACAGGCATACATCGATGAATTCAGACCGATACGTGCCAATATAAACGACCTTATGCAGCAGACTGAGGCACAGATTTCTACTGGCAGATTCGAACATTACCGCGATACTCTTGCTATGGCCGACCAGTGCAAAGACGAGTTGTCTATTGTAAGAAAGCGCCACATTGACAGAATACAGCAGGCTAAGGGCAATAATAATCTGCAAGTATCACTGGTATACCTCAACCTCTTGCAGGAGAGCCAGCAGCTATTAAGCAACATGCGCCACCAGTTGCGCGCTGCCAAAAAGTTCTCTGAAAGCTAATTAAACATAAATACATTATTATATAGAGGAGTGTCGAAACTTACAATATAGGGTTTCGACACTCCTCTTTTTCATAGAATTTCTTTTGAATTATATTACAATATCTTTTGAATTATGCACCCTCAAAAGCAAAGAAAAAAGAGCATAAAGTAATAAACAGAATTCACCACTGTTATAATTCGCCATAGTTAAGATGTGTTAATTAACAAAATCATTTACTTTGTTTGACTATGTAATCAGAATAATATTTGTAACTTTGCAGCACAATTATAATTTCAAGTTATATACGTTTCAATTCAGAAACGTACCTCTTACATTATTTTATTAATTTCCATGTATAGTAAAGACGAATTATCAGCCAAAAATATATCGGAATTGCAGGCAATTGCAAACGAGATGGGTGCAGAGGCGACTGATGGCTCGAACGAAGAGAGCCTAATGTACGCTATTCTTGACAAGCAGGCAGAGATAGGAAGCATGAAGAATCCTCTTGCTGCCAAGCGCCGTCGCACCCGAATAGTAAAGAAAGACACAGACAGAGTATATACAGTTAGTGGCAAAGAAGGAGAAAACTTTGATGTCAAGAAAACAAAAACAACTCAGACAAACGGCGTGACTTCAGAAGAAGAACAACAAGAAGATATAGAAAAGAGAGAACTAACTCCTGAAGAAATGCTAATGGCTATACCAAAGCATAGAGGACGCAAATCGAAGAAAGAGTTGGAACTTCTTTCGGCTATAGAAGCACGCAAAAAACAAAACGAATTGTTAGCAGGTAACAAAGATACCGAAACAACAACCGAAGAGCCAATTAACACAAATGTTACAGAAATGGACAATAGTGAGAATACTGAGATAGCCCCATCGTCAAACACGACAGACGAAATACCAGAAGCTTCGTTCACCCCAAAAAGCGAAAACGAAAATGATAACGATTCAAACAAGTCGGAACTTATAGCTAAGCTTCAAGAAAAAATAAATGCCCATAACGAGAACAACGATTATGCTGAAGACAAACAACAGCCTATCGACAATAGCGTATGGGAGGGAGATCCAGGTGATGGTACTGACTTCATTACCGTTGTTGACCTTCCTATTGAAGACCAAGGTGTTGTGCCAAACTATGATATGTTTGACAACCCAACAATGCAGCCAAACGACCAGCACGACAATTATGAGCAGTCTGAAGAGGAAGAACCTATTTACGACTTTACAGACCTTATAACTGCCAATGGTGTACTTGAAGTAATGCCTGACGGATATGGTTTCTTGCGTTCAAGCGACTACAACTACCTCTCGTCTCCTGATGATGTATATGTATCAACACAGCAAATCAAGAACTATGGTTTGAAGACTGGTGACGTAATAGAATGTCATGTTCGCCCACCACATGATGGTGAAAAGTACTTCCCATTGACAAGCATAGACATGATTAACGGTCGTGAGCCAATGGACGTTAGAGACAGAATTGCATTCGAACATCTTACGCCATTGTTCCCAGAAGAGAAGTTTAACCTTTGCGGTGAAAAGAAGACCACAAATCTCAGCACTCGCATTGTTGACTTGTTCTCGCCTATAGGCAAGGGACAACGTGCACTTATCGTGGCTCAACCTAAGACTGGTAAAACTATCCTTATGAAGGATATTGCCAACGCTATCGCTGCTAATCATCCAGAGGCTTACCTTATGATGCTGCTTATCGACGAACGTCCTGAGGAGGTTACCGATATGGCTCGCACTGTAAACGCTGAGGTTATCGCATCTACCTTTGACGAACCGGCAGAACGTCATGTGAAGATTGCAGGCATAGTGCTTGAGAAAGCCAAGCGTATGGTTGAATGCGGACATGATGTTGTGATATTCCTCGACTCTATAACTCGATTGGCACGTGCATACAACACAGTGTCGCCTGCATCTGGCAAGGTGCTTACTGGTGGTGTTGATGCCAATGCATTGCAGAAACCTAAGCGCTTCTTTGGTGCTGCACGTAATATAGAAGGTGGAGGCTCACTTACTATTATTGCCACTGCTCTTATCGACACGGGCTCAAAGATGGACGAGGTTATCTTCGAGGAGTTCAAGGGAACTGGCAATATGGAGCTTCAACTTGACCGCTCACTATCTAATAAGCGTATATTCCCAGCTGTCAATCTTGTTGCGTCAAGCACTCGTCGTGACGACTTGTTGCAGGATAAGACTACACTCGACCGCATGTGGATATTACGCAAATATATCGCAGACATGAACCCGATAGAAGCAATGAATTCTATCCACGATCGCATGAACCATACTCGCGACAATGAAGAGTTCTTGCTTTCCATGAATTCGTAAAATGGATAAATACATTGAGATTAAAGGCGCACGTGTAAACAACCTTAAAAACGTGAGCCTTAAGATACCAAGAAACCAGCTAATTGTTATTACTGGCGTATCTGGTTCTGGCAAATCATCGCTGGCTTTCGACACTATTTATGCCGAAGGCCAGCGACGTTATGTTGAGTCACTATCATCATACGCACGCCAATACCTTGGAAGAATGTGCAAACCCGAATGTGATATGATAAAGGGATTGCCTCCAGCCATTGCCATTGAGCAGAAGGTTATATCACGAAATCCACGAAGCACTGTAGGTACATCTACCGAAATATACGAGTATATGCGATTGTTGTTCGCAAGAATAGGACGCACATTCTCGCCTATAAGCGGCAACGAGGTTAAGGTGCATACCGTAGAGGATGTTATTAAATGTACACAACAATATTCGGAAGGTACAAAGTTTGCCCTATTGGCTCCTCTCGTCATTAACGAAGGACGCTCCTTGGAGGTTCAACTTAATATGGAACTTCAGCAAGGCTATTCGCGCATTTTCTATAAAAAGGAATTTTACAGAATTGACGATTTTGTATCTGACACCGACTTAGACAAGGTAAATCCAAAGGACATATTCATACTGATTGACAGAATGAGTACAAGCTCCAACAAGGATGCCATATCACGGCTCACCGATTCGGCAGAAACAGCCTTCTACGAAGGCAATGGCATTTGTCGTATTGTTTTCTTCCCTTCTAATATCACATACGACTTCTCTACCAAATTCGAGGCAGACGGCATAGAGTTTGAACGTCCAAATGACAATATGTTTGCATTCAACTCACCTGCTGGTGCATGTCCCGAATGCGAAGGCTATGGAAAGATTATGGGCATTGACCATAAACTCGTAATACCCAATACTTCGCTCAGCGTATACGACGGTTGTGTGCAATGTTGGCATGGAGAGAAACTAGGTATGTGGAAGGAAGAGTTTTGTAGAAGGGCTGCAAAGGATAAGTTCCCTATATTCGAACCTTACTACAATCTTACCAAAACTCAGAAGGATATGCTTTGGCATGGATTGCCATCCGACAAGGCTCCAGATGGAAAGGTATGTATCGATTCTTTCTTCCAAATGGTAAAGGAAAATCAATACAAAATTCAATATCGTGTGTTGCTAAGCCGATATAGAGGTAAGACAACATGTCCGGTATGTCATGGTTCCCGACTAAAGAAGGAAGCTACATGGGTAAAGGTTGGCGGTATGAGCATAACCGAACTTGTAGAAATGCCAGTAAACAATCTTAAACGATGGTTTGACAACTTACAGTTGGAAGAACACGAGGCTATCATTGCCAAACGTCTGCTTGCAGAAATTAAGAGTCGACTACAGTTTCTTCTTGATGTGGGATTGGGATATCTTACACTCAACCGACTATCAAACACTCTTAGTGGCGGCGAGAGTCAAAGAATTAACTTGACAACTAATTTGGGAAGCTCACTTGTTGGCTCGGCTTACATTCTTGATGAGCCAAGTATCGGTCTGCATAGTCGCGATACAGAAAGACTTATAAAGGTACTCCGCGAATTGCAGCAGTTGCAAAACACTGTCATTGTTGTAGAGCATGACGAAGAGATTATGCGCGCTGCCGACTACCTTATTGATGTTGGTCCTGATGCGGGTAGACTTGGTGGTGAGATTGTGTATGAAGGAAGTGTTGACGGAATAAAAGATATTGATGTAGAGACAACACGCAGTCATACTGTACGCTATCTGCAAGGTGTTGACAAGATTTCTGTTCCCCCTACCCGACGCCAATGGAATATGGCTATAGAAATAAAAGGGGCAAGAATGAATAACCTTCGTGGATTGGACGTAAAGATTCCGCTTAACGTATTGACTGTAGTTACGGGTGTAAGTGGATCTGGAAAGTCATCATTGATTAAGGGTATATTATACCCTGCATTAAAACGACATCTCAGCGAAGTGGCAGATCCTCCTGGAGAATATTCGTCACTTGAAGGCGACTGGCAACAAGTTAAGCATGTTGAGTTTGTTGACCAAAACCCAATAGGTAAAAGCACACGCTCAAACCCAGCTACCTACATTAAGGCATACGACTTGATACGTCAGTTGTTTGCCGACCAACCACTTGCCAAACAAGAAGGCTTTACCGCCCAATACTTCTCATTCAATGCCGAAGGTGGAAGATGCGAGGAATGTAAAGGTGCAGGTGTGATAAATGTGGAAATGCAGTTTATGGCCGACCTTACATTGCAATGCGATGCTTGTCATGGCAAACGATTCAAGAAGGAGATTTTGGATGTTTGCTTCCACGAGAAGAGTATATACGATGTGCTGAATATGACTGTGTCTGAAGCTATAGACTTCTTCACACAATATGACCAGAAACAAATAGCAACAAAACTTAAGCCGTTGCAAGACGTAGGATTGGGATATATAAAACTCGGACAGAGTTCGTCTACATTGTCAGGTGGCGAAAACCAGCGAGTAAAACTGGCTTACTTTATTGGACAAGAGCGTCAAGAACCAACCTTGTTCATATTCGATGAGCCTACTACCGGTCTTCACTTCCACGACATACACAAGTTACTGGTATCATTCAACACTCTTATAGACAAAGGGCATTCTATTGTTGTGATTGAACATAATATGGACATCATAAAGAATGGCGACTATATTATTGACCTCGGACCTGAAGGCGGAAACAAGGGAGGCAATATTGTTGCAACTGGAACACCAGAGGAAATCATTAAATGCAAGGAAAGTTTGACAGGCAAATACCTTAAAGACAAACTTATCTTGAGTGAATAACCATTCGCTTAAACAATAAAAATCCGCAATGCTAACTAAAGCATTGCGGATTTTTATTGTTTTATTATACCTTTATATTATTAAAGGCAAGAATATTTTTATTAGCAGATCTTACGTGAACCATCGCTGATTACTACATCGATAACCTTAGGCTCCTTGCCATACTTGGCAGAATACTTAGCCTTGGCATCAGCGATAAACTGGTCGTAAAGTTCCTCCTTTACAAGGTTGATTGTACAACCACCGAAACCACCGCCCATAATACGGCTACCAGTTACACCATTCTCCTTGGCAATATCGTTGAGGAAGTCGAGCTCCTCGCAAGATACCTCATACTCCTTGCTAAGACCTTCGTGAGTCTCGTACATCTTCTTGCCTACTGTCTCATAATCGCCAGCGTTAAGAGCATCACATACTGCAAGAACACGGTCTTTCTCACCAAGAACGAAGTGAGCGCGCTTGTAATCTTCCTCGCCTACTTCTGCCTTAACCTCCTCAAGCTGCTCCCATGTGCAATCACGCAATGTATCGAAGTGAGCCTCTGGATGCTTTGCTGCAATATGCTTTACTACATTCTCGCAACTGTTACGACGATCGTTGTATGGAGAACCAGCAAGTTCATGCTTTACACAAGAGTTAAGCAATACGAGCTTGTAGCCTACTGGACGGAATGGGAAATATTCAAACTCACGGCTGTTGCAATCAAGACGCATTAAGCAACCTTCCTTACCAAATACGCTTGCAAACTGGTCCATGATACCACAGTTAACACCACAATAGTTGTGCTCAGTAGCCTGACCTGCAAGAACCATATCCCACTTGCTAACCTTATTATCACCAAACAAATCGTTCAATGCATAAGCGAAGCAGCTTTCAAGAGCAGCCGATGAAGACATACCAGCACCAAGAGGCACATCACCAGCAAATGCTGTATTGAAACCCTTAACGTCTACACCAAGCTTGCGCATCTCCTGAACAACACCATAAATATAGCGAGCCCAGCTTGCACGAGGACCTTGTGGATCGTCTACCTTAAACTCTACACGGTCCTTCAAGTCGATTGAGTAGCACATAACAGTATTAGTTCCGTTTGGACGAACCTCAGCCATAATGCCCTTGTCAACAGCTCCTGGGAATACAAAACCACCATTATAATCGGTATGTTCACCAATAAGATTGATACGACCAGGAGATGCATAAATGTTTCCTGTCTTTCCGTCGAAATGCTTGATGAAGCGGCTTCTTACAAATTCAATATCCATAATCAAAAGTGTTTTAGTTAATATTTAGATTTGAAAATAAGGCTTGCTTTAAGACTCAACATCTTTAAAACAAGCCTTTATTATTATTAATTACTCTACTGGAATGTCTGTGTTAACGTTCTTTGAACCCCACATTGCGAAATAGAAAATATATGCGGCACTAAGCAACACCACGATAAAGCTGGTGATATAGCTGTGAGTGAAGTCAACAACCTTTGCCTGAATACCAATCATGATAGCAAATCCTACAACCATCATCATAAATGCGCCAGAAGCCTTTGCTGTATACTTGCCAAGACCCTCAGTTGCAAGGTTGAAGATACCACCCCACATTACTGATGCACACAAACCGATGAGAAGGAATGCAAAGATACCTGCTGGAACCTCACCCCATACAAAGCTCATTGTTGTATAGTCGATGCCTGGACACTTTACTGTCATAGATGTAGGAAGAACCATACCTACAACAACAAGAACCATTGCTGCAAAGCTTACTGTAGCAATCATAGCCTTAGGAGAAATCTTTCCTCCAAACACACCGCCAACAAAACGACCGATGAGCATAAAGATAAAGTATACAGCTGCAAGTGTACCACAATAGCCTGCATCCATACCCATACCAGGGTTTACAGCGTCCTTTGCAGCAGTAAGATATCCAAGGATATAAGTAGGAGGACCAACCTCTACTGCACCATATACGGCAATAGCAAGCATACCCAACTTGAAGTGACGGAAAGAATAACAGCTATACTTGTCGTTGGCTTTCTTTGCCGAATTGCTTGAAGCATGCTGAGGCTCTTCAATCTTAGTGAAGAAGATAACCACAAGAGCAAAGATGAAAATAGCAAGTGCGATGAAAAGAGCAGGAGCAGCATCAGCTACCTTTGCCTTAGAAGCATCGCCGATAAGACTACCCATAAGCATGTAAACACATACGGCTGCTGCCGAGTTGAACACGCCACCAATCTGGATAAGCTGGTTACCTGTGCTACCGCCACCACCGAGAAGGTTAAGCATTGGGTTTACTACAGTGTTAAGCATACACATGCAAAGACCTGAGATTAAAGCACCAATAAGGTAAACAACGAAGCCCATTGAGCCGCTAACCCACTGGATAAGCAAACCTACAACGCCTACTACGAGAGCTGCAAGAGCTGTCTTCTTATAGCCAAACTTGTCAATAAGCAAACCAGCCGGAACACCCATAAGCAAGTAAGCACCAAAGTTACCATAGTTGCCTACCTGTGCCAAACTCTCAGGCACCTGAAAGGCATTTTTCAATATGATAGCCATTGGCGAACATAGGTTTGTTACAAAGGCAATCATAGCAAAGAGAAATATCATTGCCAAAATAGCAATAATACTGCCTTGTTTTTTCTTGGAATTTTCCATTGTTTTGTTTGTTGTTTTAGTTATTTGTAATTTATTTAGTATCAATAGAAGATTTTATCTACTCAATAAGGTTGTTTTACACATTAATAATTGAGAATCGGAAACCGACGCTCCAATCCTCAATTATTGTATTAGACTAATCAAGTATGATTGATTATAACTGTTATTTATCAACTGCAAATCTATAGACTGTCTTCTGTGTATACTGCTCGCCTGGGTTCAATACCACTGACGGGAAGTAAGGACGATTAGGCGAATCAGGGAAATGCTGAGCTTCAAAGCAGATAGCACTACGACGTGGGAATGTAGCCCCATTCTGTCCCTTATAACCATCAGCCCAGTTGTCTGTATAAACCTGAACACCTGGCTCGGTTGTATAAACCTCCATGATACGTCCGCTTACAGGCTCCTTAATTCTTGCCGCAAAGCTAAGCTCGCCCTCTTCCTTCTTGTTAAGAACAAAGCAGTGGTCGTATCCAGCACCATTCTTTATCTGTTCATTGTCGGCATCAATGTCCTGACCTACAGTCTTAGGCTTGCGGAAATCGAAAGGAGTGCCTTCTACACGCAGAATTTCTCCAGTTGGGATTGACGTATTATCAATAGGAATATAAAAATCTGCATTAATCTCACATTCCAAGTTCTCGATTGTCGGGGTAGGATTAGCAATTCCTGCAAGCGAGAAGAAGCCATGGCTTGTAAGGTTAATGATAGTCTTCTTATTTGTTGTAGCCATATACTCGATTACAAGCTCGTTGTCGTCGGTAAACGAATATACAACAGTTGTTTTCATTTCACCAGAGAAGCCTTCTTCGCCATACGGGCTAACATACTTTAGTACCAATGTGTGGTCGTTCATCTGAAGAGCATCCCAAACCTTAGCGTTAAAGCCCTTAAGTCCACCATGCAAGCTATTAGGACCATTGTTGATAGGCAACTGATACTCTTTGCCATGCAACTGGAAGCGTCCCTTGCAAATACGGTTTCCGTATCTGCCAATAAGTGTTGAAAGATAAGGCTCTGGTGAGTTTACTATATCGTTGATATTGTCATGACCCTGAATAACGTTGGCTCTATTACCGTTTCTGTCAGGAACCATAATAGCAACCAAAGCGCCTCCATAGTTAGAGATGGCCACTTCATTACCTTCACTGTTTCTCAAGATGTAAAGATCGGTCTCTTTACCAGCTATCGTAGACTGAAAGTCAGCTCTCTTCAGTCCACAGATGTTTTCTGTTTCGGTTGTGTTCATCATTTATCAAGTTTTTAGTTACACGCCTATTACTTTCAACCATGCCCTATTAATTAAGGACATGGTTGTAAAGCGTTTATTTATGTGTTGCAAAGTAAACAAAAAAAAATGTAATGCCCAAGGTTTTTATAGCAAAAATGTTTCATTTTGCCCGTTAAAAACAATTAATTGTTGTTTTTCTTATATGTTAATAGGTCTGCAACCACATAACTGCTGCCTCCAACAAACACAAAGTCGTCTTTTTCGGCATCTGCCAATGCATGCTCATATGCATCCTCGACAGATGTATAACATGTGCCGTGCAGGCCATGAGCCAGAGCCTTTTCGCCTACTACGTTCACTGGAATAGCTCTATGTGTTGTGGCTTGTGCAAAATAGTAAACAGCATTCTTTGGCAGCATATCCATAACATGCTCTATATCCTTGTCGTCTACCATACCAAAAACAATGCGCAGAGTCTTACACTCAACATCCTTTATCTGATGACTTAGATACTGCCAACCGCCTACATTATGACCCGTATCACACACTACCAGTGGCGATGTGCCTAAGGTTTGCCAACGTCCCATAAGTCCTGTAGATTCGCAGACATTAGAGAATCCCACACGCACACAATCGTCATTATCTATCACATGCATATCCTTCAAAAGCTTAACTACATGCAGAACCGTGTTGGTATTCTTTTGCTGATACTCGCCTGCAAGTTCGCCATTGATATCCCCGTAACTTACTGTAGTATAATGTTTTCTTCCGTTAAGTTCGTTTTCTACTTGAATAACCTCTTGAGTATCCTCAGCAAATACTATAGGTGCATTATTCTCAATAGCTTTTGCTTCAAACACGGGTCTTGTATCCGTATTGTACTCGCCTATAACAACCAGAACGTTAGGCTTTATAATGCCTGCCTTCTCGCCAGCTATCTTCTGAAGTGTGTCGCCCAAGAACTGGGTATGATCCAAACTGATATTTGTTATAACCGACAAGATTGGCGTTATGATGTTAGTACAATCCAATCTGCCACCAAGTCCCACCTCTATAACAGCTATATCAACCTTTTTCTCGGCAAAGTACTTAAAGGCAAGAGCAGTTGTAAGTTCGAAGAATGAAGGATGCAAAGGTTCAAAGAAACCTCTCTCCTCCTCCACAAAGTCTACAACATATTGTTCACTGATACACTCGCCATTCACTCTTATTCGTTCGCGAAAGTCAACAAGATGTGGCGATGTATAAAGTCCTACCTTATATCCAGCAGCCTGAAGTATGGCTGCAATGGTGTGCGAACAAGAACCCTTGCCATTTGTTCCAGCCACATGTATAGTCTTGAACAGACGATGTGGATGACCGAAATGCCTGTCGAGTTCGTTCGTATTGTATAAGCCTTCCTTATAGGCAGATGCGCCAACCTTCTCAAAAACAGGTGTCGAGTTGAACAAGTATTCAACTGTTTCTTGATAATTCATAATTGATGATTAAATGTTATAGTAATTAAACCACTTCTGGTTAGAATACCAAAACAGGGTTTACAAGACCATGCAGCCCTATAAACCCTGTCGTCAATATATTCAATAGCCGACATCGCACGGCTCACATAGAATTATTATTAGTTGAAATAATTCTTAAACCGCTCGAATATAGACTTCTTTGTTTCCTTGTCGCCCTTAAAGTTGTCACTGTCACGGAAGCTCTCAATAGCCTTCTTCTCATCGCGAGTCAATGTCTTAGGCACAAACACACTGATGTTTACAACCAAGTCGCCAGTACCATTGCCATAACCTTGAACAGCAGGCAAACCCTTTCCACGCAGGCGCAAAGTCTTGCCAGGTTGTGTACCTGGCTCAATCTTTATCTTCACCTTGCTTCCGTCAATAGTAGGTATCTCAACCTGTCCTCCAAGAACAGCTGTAGGGAAGTCGAGCAACAGATTGTAAATAACGTCATTACCGTCACGCACAAAAGTATCGTTAGGTTCCTCAGAAATGTAAACCTGAATATTTCCGTTAATGCCATTGTGCTGACCAGCATTACCCTTGCCAGGAACATTTACAACCATTCCTTCGGCTACACCAGCAGGTATCTTGATCTCGACAACTTCGTCTCCTTTAACTACGCCAGTACCGCCACATTCCTTACACTTATTCTTGATGATAGTGCCTTCGCCATGACAGTTAGGACATTCAGACTGTGTCTGCATCATTCCAAGCATAGTTCTGACAGTACGCATTACAACACCGCTACCATTACATGTTGGACATGTCTCGCTACCGCTGCCGTTCTCGGCACCAGTACCATGGCAATGTGTACATGTAACATCCTTCTTTACCTTGAACTTCTTTGTTGTGCCAGTAGCAATCTCTTGAAGCGTAAGTGTAACCTTTATACGCAAGTCAGCACCACGATATTGTGGTTTCTGACGTTGGCCTCCACCGCCAAAACCGCCAAAGCCACCAAATCCTCCTCCATGTCCGCCAAATACATCACCGAACATAGAGAAGATGTCATCCATAGAGAAACCACCTGCTCCGTTAAAGCCACCGCCAAAGCCACCACCTGGAGCTTCAAATCCAAACTGGTCGTATTGCTGGCGCTTTTGTGCATCATGTAGTACATCGTAAGCCTCAGCAGCCTCCTTAAACTTCTCCTCAGCCTCTTTGTTGCCAGGATTTCTATCGGGGTGATACTTTATAGCAATTTTTCTATAAGCCTTCTTAATCTCGTCATCTGTAGCAGTCTTGCTGACGCCCAGCACTTCATAGTAGTCTCTCTTTGCCATTATATAATAAAATAATGTGTGTGGTTATTCTCCTACTTAGTATTAACTCTGAAATTCAATAAAACGTTGTATTGGCATTTTATTACTGTCCAACGGCAACCTTTGCATGTCTTATCACCTTGTCATTAAGCTGATAACCCGTCTGAACACAGTCGATAACCTTACCTTTCTTATCATCGCCCATACCCGGAACCATAGCAACCGCTTCGTGAAAGTCGACATCAAAGTCCTTCCCTTCTGTCTCTATCTTTGTTACTCCAAGCGACTCCAATGTCTTGTTAAACTTGTTGAAGATAAGCTTCATGCCTTCCTTCATAGCCTCTGCATCATCGGTTTTATTTGCAAGAGCACGCTCAAAGTCGTCCAATATTGGCAGAATGGCACTTACAGCCTTCTCGCTACCGTTAAGTATAAGCTCAGCCTTCTCCTTAATGGTGCGTTTCTTATAGTTGTCAAACTCGGCAACCGAACGAAGATACTTGTCCTTAAGCGCCTCTATCTCTTTCTTGGCAGCATCAAGCTGTTCTTCTACTGTAGGTTCAGCGTTTTTCTCTTCCTTATTTTCTGTAGCCTGTGCATCATTATCAAGTTCGCCGTCCTTGATTTCGATGTCCTTCTCTACATTCTCATTATCTTTCATATTCTTATTCATAATTAAATGTTTTTATTTTTTATATCAGCAAAAACCTTGCCAACACGTCCTCTCAAGGATAAGTTGGCAAGGTTTTGTCAGTAAGCTATAAGTTATATTGCTTACTATACGTTGTACATCTTAGCCTTAAGGGCCTTGATGTCCTCGTTATAAATATAATCGTCGTAATCCATAAGCTTGTCGATGGTTCCGCTTGGAGTAAGTTCTATGATGCGGTTTGCCACAGTCTGTATAAACTCATGGTCGTGGCTCGAGAATAGGATATTGCCCTTAAAGCCCACCAAATTGTTGTTGAAAGCCTGAATACTCTCGAGGTCCAAGTGATTGGTTGGTGTATCCAATATCAAGCAATTGGCATTCTTGAGCTGCATTCTTGCAATCATACATCTCATACGTTCGCCTCCCGAAAGTACATTTACCTTCTTCATAACGTCCTCGCCAGAGAAAAGCATACGTCCAAGGAAGCCCTTCATTACAACCTCATTGCCTGGACCATACTGGCTCAGCCAATCTACAAGATTCTTATCACTATTGAAGAACTCGGTATTATCCAATGGCAGATAAGCTGTTGTAATTGTCACACCCCACTTATATGTACCTGCATCAGCCTCGCGGTTGCCATTGATAATCTCGAACAAGGCTGTCATAGCCTTAGGATTATGGCTTAGGAACACAACCTTCTCGCCCTTCTCGATGTTGAAGTTAACATTATCGAACAATACAGTTCCATCCTCGTCAACTGCCTTTAGGCCTTCAACCTCAAGAATCTGATTTCCTGGTTCGCGTTCCATCTGGAATATAATGCCCGGATACTTACGGCTTGACGGACGAATCTCCTCAACATTAAGCTTCTCAAGCATCTTCTTACGACTGGTTGTCTGCTTACTCTTTGCCACATTGGCAGAGAATCGGCGAATAAACTCTTCCAACTCCTTACGCTTCTCCTCTGCTTTCTGGCGTTGGTTTTGTGCCTGACGCAAAGCGAGCTGAGAACTTTCATACCAGAATGAGTAGTTACCTGCAAATACTGTTACCTTACCAAAGTCGATATCTACTGTCTGTGTGCTGACAGCATCGAGGAAGTGACGGTCGTGGCTCACAACAAGAACTGTCTGTTCTACATTGCTAAGATATTCCTCAAGCCACTGTACTGTATCGAGGTCCAAGTCGTTGGTAGGCTCATCAAGCAACAAGTTATCCGGATTACCAAACAATGCCTTGGCAAGCATAACGCGCACCTTCTCGTTGTTAGATAGCTCGCTCATTTGCTTCTCGTGCAATGTTTCAGGGATACCAAGATTAGAAAGCATCTGTGCAGCATTGCTCTCTGCCTCCCAACCTTCCATTTCGGCAAACTTTAGTTCAAGTTCAGCAGCGCGATTTCCATCTTCTTCGCTCATTTCTGGCTTAGAATAAAGTTCCTCACGCTCCTTCATATTCTTCCAAAGCGGCTCATGTCCCATCAACACAGTATCAAGAACACGATAGGCATCAAATTTGAAGTGGTCCTGCTCAAGCACTGAAAGACGCTCGCCTGGTCCCAATTCAACCGAACCCTTATTGGGTTCCAAATCTCCACTTATAGCACGCAAAAGAGTTGACTTACCAGCTCCATTAGCGCCTATGACACCATAGATATTGCCAGCTGTAAACTTCAAGTTGACATCCTTGTAAAGAACTCTTTTTCCAAACTGAATAGCGAGATTGGTTACTGTTATCATTTTATAATATTGTAAGTTATTTTATTTTTCCACTTCTTGTTATACTGAATAATGTAGTATACACAAAAACTGGCTGCAAAGTTACTCAATTTATTGCACAAAAATGAAGTTTTTTTTGTTTTTTTACTTATTTATCATTGATTATAGCTACTTTTGCATCTTAAAGTCCACAACGGACCAAGTGCTATAATTAAAAATACCAATGTTCAAATTCATTTCATTCGGAAGCGGAAGTAGCGGCAATTGCTACTATTTATATACAGAAAACGGCGGCATCCTTATCGACTTAGGTATTGGAACCCGCAAACTTAAGAACCATTTTGTTGACTATGGTCTTAACTATTTCAGCGGCATAAAGGCCATACTTGTTACACACGACCATGCCGACCATATAAAGTCTGTTGGCAGCATATCCAAGAAGTTTGAGATTCCTGTATATGCTACACGTCCTGTACATTCGGGTCTTGACAGCAATGTATGTATGCGCAGCAAGATTACACACGACAGAAGAATGTACGTGCAACCAGGAGTAAGCTTCAAGATAGACGACTTTAACATTACACCATTCGCCGTACCGCACAACAGCACCGACAATGCCGGTTACATGATAGAGCACAACGGTGTGGTGTTCAGTCTGCTTACCGACGTAGGCCACATCACAGACGAGATTGCCTCTGTTATAAGACGCACCAACTATCTTGTGATTGAGGCCAACTACGACCCTCAGATGCTTGAGGTAGGTCCCTACCCTTACTATCTTAAGGAAAGAATAAGAAGTGGCAGCGGACACTTGAGCAACTTGTTTTGTGCCGAAGCTCTTGTTGCCAATCACACCGACAACCTTCGCCACATATGGCTATGCCACCTTAGCGAAGAGAACAACAAGCCCGAGATAGCCTTACAATGCGTTGTCGACGCTTTGGAGAATGCAGGAATAAAGACTGGTGACAGTTTGCCTGTTGAGGTTTTACGCCGCAAACTGCCTACGGGCATCTTTGACTTGGTATAATGCAACTGCCTTGCTCCACTGCAATTAGGCATCCTATCGACACTTGCGATACCAATCTACAAGAGATGCACGCGACACACCAAGCCTAACCATACGGTCAAGGTCGTCACGTGCTTCTGCTTTGCGTTTCATAATAATGCGCACATTGGCACGGCTAAGCAAGTAGTCGGTATTGCTTGGAGCAAGCTCTATAGCTTTACCATAATCGTATTCGGCAGGAGCATACATCTTGCGTTCTACCTCCATACCTGCTCTTGCCGCATAAACCACAGCACTATCTGGATGTTGCATTACAAGGAGGTTTATCTGGTTTATCGCATCTGTATATCTGTTATCCTTATCATTGAGAAGAGCCAATCCAAGTCGGGCTTCAAAATGATCGGGCACAATAGACAGCAAGTTCTCATAATCGAGCCTTGCAAACTTGTATCTTTGCTGTTTCTCGTTTACAAAAGCACGATAAAACAAGGCTGCCAGATTGTAGGGTTCCCGCCTCAACACATAGTCGTATTCATCGTGCGCATACTGCCATTGCTCAAGCTGAAGATTCCATCCTGCCTTTCTCAAGCGCAAGTCAAGCGAGTCGGGATGATAGCTCAATTGCTCTGATGCAACAGCAAGACTATCTCTAAGTTGCTGACGTGTTAACATAGTTGAAGTGCTTGTCTGCGCCGAGACATTGGCAGCAGAAGCAAGGAATAAGAACAAATATACAAATACTGGTTTCATTATCTAAATTTCGTTATTTCTTTAATGAGTGCCTATCAATTAGGGCACGGATGCACATTCCATTGAATCCGAGTGCGAAATTAAGAATAAATACCAAAGAACACAAATGTTTTATAGTTAGTTTGGCTTTATTTTTTAATTTTCATCTTAATCTGACAAAGCGGAGTTGTGCCCAAACCGCCTTGAGCAGATACGCATCAGGTCAAAAACCTTTGTGTTTTTTGCACATAATTCCTAAAGTTTTACTATTCAGTTTAAAGAGAAAGTACTATCTTTGTGGAGAGAATAAATCTCATCTAACAAATCATTGTTTTTAAATTATTTTAATATGTAATATGGCTAATATGAATAATATAGATAATGACACCTACCGCAAAGTCCATTTTGCTGTTATGGCAATAGAGAGCGGAGCTAAAAAGCTTGGCATCACCGGCAAGACTATGTTCGACCGTCTACAGAAGCAAGGGCTTATACACAACCGACTTTTCAAGCGTTATGAGGAGCTACATACCCAAAGTTTAGATTGGGTTGCAGAAGACATTTGTGAAACACTTCTAAATTGGGAGGCGGAATCATGATAAATTTATTTCATGGATCATATACGGAAGTACCCACACCGCTTGTAAAGTTGGGAAGAAGCAAGGTTGATTTTGGGCAAGGCTTTTATCTAACGAAATTACAAACGCAAGCAGAAGCATGGGCAAGAGTTATTGCCGAAAGAAAAGGGAAAAAAGCGAAAGCTGTTCTATCCGTATATTCATTAGATTTAAATGGAGTTAAATCTGACAACTATCGTATTAAGATATTTGAATCTTATAATATAGAATGGTTGGAATACGTTATAGACTGCCGAAGCGGAGGTACCATTCAAAATCAATATGATATAGTTGAAGGTGGTGTCGCCAATGACAATGTTATTGATACTGTAGAAGATTATGAGAATGGCATTATAACAGCAGAACAGGCTCTTGGACAACTAAAATACAAAGCTGTGAATCATCAAATATGTATTCTCAACCAAGAAATCGTAGATAAGTATCTTACTTTCATTTCATCAACTATAATTAACACGGAGGATTAACAATGAGAGATAATGTATTATGGCGCAAACAAAGCCGAATTATAATATTATTGGCTGAGACGCTACATATAAGCGCAGAACGAGCACTCGACTTGTTTTATTCAACCGAGGTATACCAGCAATTAACAAATTCAAAGTCCGGGTTGCAGCTGATGAGTGACCAATATATATTGGAAGACCTTATTAATGAATTGAGAAAATAACAAGCCATTTAAATCCATCAACACCTTGCATTTGCTCAAATCAAGATAATCATCGGCAGAGTATGGCATAGATTTAATATTCGAGATTAGATAAAAACGGCTATAATACGTTGGGCGTTTAACGTCCAGCGTATTGATAGCCGTTTCGATTTAAGTTAGTTAAAGTTGCTTTTATGCTTTTGCTATATAGTCGGCAATCCACTGGCCAACTTCCTTTGTGCCATACTGGGCACCACCCTCAACCTGAATCTCAGGTGTGCGTACATTGGCATCGAGCGAAGCGTCAACAGCCTTGCGTACAAGAGCACCCTCTTCGTTAAGGCCGAAATGCTCAAGAAGCATGGCGGCAGAGAGAATCTGTGCTACCGGGTTGGCAAGGTTCTTGCCTGCTGCCTGTGGCCATGAACCATGTACAGGCTCGAATAGCGGAGTGTGCTCGCCAAGCGAACTTGACGGCTGCAATCCCATAGAACCGGTGATACAAGAAGTTTCGTCGGTGAGGATATCGCCAAAGGTGTTCTCGGTAACTATTACGTCGAAGAAACGAGGTTCGGTGAGAACGCGCATTGAGGCGTTGTCGATAAACATATAATCGGTGGTAACCTCAGGATACTGCGGTTCCATCTCCTTGGCAATCTGTCGCCATAGACGCGACGAAGCAAGCACATTGGCCTTGTCTACAACGGTAAGATGCTTGTTGCGCTTCATAGCAAACTCGAAGGCTACCTTAAGGATGCGCTCAATCTCGGGACGTGTGTAGATATCGGTGTCGTATGCCTTGTCGTTGTCTTGATACTTCTCGCCGAAATACATACCGCCAGTAAGCTCGCGAATCACAACAAAGTCGGCTCCCTTAAGAAGCTCGTCCTTCAACGGTGACTTATGCAACAGGCAGTCGAAAGTTGCTACTGGGCGCACGTTGGCAAAAAGACCAAGCTTCTTGCGCATGGCAAGAAGGCCCTGCTCAGGGCGCACCTTTGCTGTAGGATCGTTATCAAAACGTGGATCGCCTACAGCTGCAAACAATACGGCATCGGCATCCATACATGTTTTAAATGTTTCCTCTGGAAAAGGATCGCCAACTGCATCGATGGCATGAGCGCCACAGATGGCCTCGTTGAACGAGAACTCGTGGCCGAACTTATCTGCCACAACCTTCATTACCTTTACTCCTTCTTTCATTATCTCCGGTCCGATTCCATCGCCGGGAAGTACTGCTATATTTAATTTCATAACTAAAACAATTATTTTTTTCTTTATACTTTTTCTTATGAGATACGGTCTGCAGCCGTACCATGCAAACTGCTTTTCAAAGTAATATATATTACTTGCCCGTTGAATATATATTAATTGCTCATTTAATATTATTTACTTTGCCTTTTAATATTATTTACTTTGCCTTTTAATATTATTTACTTTGCCTTTGAACATATATTAATTTTATTCCACAATGTTCAGCATCTTTATCGTTGCCTTGATAGCCGCCTCGGTTTGGTCGGCATCAAGACCGCGTGTACGCAGCAGCTTGTCGCCATTACGCCATGTTATAACGGTTTGCACAAGAGCATCTGTTCGACCTCCAGGCGGTATGGATACTGCATAGTTTTCAAGTACAGGGAAAGTACGTCCAAGACGCTCGCGGTATATCTTGCGCATAGCCTTAACAAAGGCATCATACTGACCATCGCCTAATGCGTTGTCCTCGTACTGCTGTCCGTCAATCTCAACCTTTACGCTTGCCATAGGGCGCAATCCGTAAGCAAGCGACACCATATAGCTTACAAGCTTAACCTTGTCTTCTGGTGCCGAATGCTTAAGCACATCGCTCACGATGAAAGGCAGATCGTCTTGAGTAACCATCTCCTTGCGGTCGCCCAATTCGGTGATGCGCTGCGTTACGCGGCGTGTCTGCTCTGGAGTAAGCTCCAAGCCAAGTTCTTCAAGATTCCTTGCAATGTTGGCCTTGCCGCTGTTCTTGCCAAGAGCATACTCGCGCTTTCTGCCGAAACGCTCAGGCACAAGGTCGTTGCAATAAAGGTTATCCTTATTGTCACCATCGGCATGAACGCCAGCCACCTGAGTAAAGACATTCTCGCCAACGATAGGCTGGTTGGGAGCAACAGCAATGCCCGAATAGCCTTCTACAAGTCTACTAATCTCGCCAAGTCGGTTCTCGCGTATGCCTGTTTCTACATGCAGCTGATCTTTAAGTATGGCCTCGACACTTGCAAGCGGTGCATTGCCGCAACGCTCGCCAAGCCCGTTTACAGTAACATGCAGTCCGCTTGCCCCTGCCTTTACGGCTGCCAGTGAATTGCCCACAGCAAGATCGTAATCGTTATGGGCATGGAAGTCGAAATGAGCCGAAGGATAGCGCTCCTTCATCTTGCCAAAGAACTCGGTAACCTGCATTGGGTTAAGTATGCCTAATGTATCGGGCAGTAGAAAACGCTTAATGCCACTCTCCACAAGTGCGTCCATCATCTGGAACACATAGTCGGGCGAGTCCTTCATACCGCTGCTCCAATCCTCAAGATACAGATTGACAACGATGTTCTTCTGGGCAGCATACGCCAGCGAGCGGTAAATGTCGTCGATATGTTCCTCGGGGGTTTTCTTCAGCTGCTGTGTACAATGCTTAAGCGAACCCTTAGCCAAGAGGTTCATAACACGGCAACCGCACTCGTCAATCCAATCAATAGACTTATGTCCATCAACAAAGCCGAGCACCTCTACCCTATTTAGCTTGCCCACACTTGCCGCATAACGGCAAACCATACGCACAGCATCCTTCTCGCCTTCAGAAACTCTGGCCGAAGCAACCTCTATGCGGTCGACATTTACGTCGCCTAGGAGCATACGCGCCATCATAAGTTTCTCGTGAGGCAGGAAAGACACGCCGCTGGTCTGTTCTCCGTCGCGCAGCGTGGAATCCATTATCTCTATTCTATTTAATTCTGTTGTTCCCATGCTTCTACCTTATCACGATTCTGGACAAGGAAATCTACATCATCCAGACCGTTCTCCAAACAATGTTTTTTGTATCCGTTTATCTCGAAATGCTCGCTATTGCCAGTGGCAAGATTGGTGACTGTCTGGTTGGGCAAGTCTACACGCACCTCTGTCTTATGGTCTTTATCAATGCTTTCGAACAGCTCTTTGAGGAAAGGCTCGCTAACCACTACTGGCAAAACAAGATTGTTGAGCTCGTTGTTCTTGTGGATATCTGCAAAGAATGAACTGATAACAACACGGAATCCAGCACCAGCAATAGCCCATGCGGCATGCTCGCGCGACGAGCCCGAACCAAAGTTCTTTCCTGCTACAAGAATAACTCCGCTGTACGAGGGATCGTTCATAACAAAGTCGGGCTTTGGTGTGCCATCGGCATTGTAGCGCCAATCGCGGAATAGGTTGTCGCCCATGCCTTCCTTATCAATAGCCTTAAGGAAGCGTGCGGGAATAATTTGGTCGGTGTCCACATTCTCGAGAGGGAGAGGAATGCAGGTGGATGTTATAACGTTGAATTTCTGTTTCATTTTGATTTACTTTCTAATTGTTTACGTTCAGATTGCGCTAAGACTTACATGAATTCTCTTGGGTCGGTTATTACTCCCGTAACTGCCGCTGCCGCTGCTACAAGTGGCGAAGCGAGGATAGTGCGCGAACCAGGTCCCTGACGTCCCTCAAAATTACGGTTGGATGTAGATACCGAGTACTTGCCAGCTGGAATCTTGTCGTCGTTCATAGCTAAACAAGCCGAACAACCAGGCTGTCTAATCTCAAAGCCAGCTGCCTCTACTATCTTGTCAATACCTTCCTCGCGTATCTGTTTGTCTACAAGCCATGAGCCTGGAACAAGCCATGCAGTAACGCCCTCTGCCTTATGTTTGCCCTTGACAATAGATGCAAAGGCACGGAAGTCCTCGATACGTCCATTGGTACAAGCGCCAAGGAACACGTAATCGATTTTATGTCCGAGGAGTTTCTCGCCTGGTTCGAATCCCATGTACTTAAGGCTCTTCTTGAACGAAGCCTGACCTTCCTCGTCAATGGTGTCGAGTGTAGGGATGGTTTCTGTTATGCCAATGCCCATGCCTGGATTGGTTCCGTAGGTGATGCGCGGCTCGATGTCGGCAGCGTTAAATGTAAGTTCCTTATCGAAAACAGCATCGTCGCCACTCTTCAATGTCTTCCAGTAAGCCACGGCCTTATCCCATGCCTCGCCCTTTGGCGCATATTCGCGGCCCTTGATATAAGCAAAGGTTGTCTCGTCAGGAGCAACAAATCCGCCGCGTGCTCCCATCTCGATAGAAAGGTTGCATAGGGTAAGACGACCCTCCATTGACATATCGCGAACCACATCGCCAGCATATTCAACAAAGTAGCCTGTGGCTCCTGATGTTGTGAGTTGACTCATAAGATAAAGAGCCACATCCTTTGCCGTAACGCCTTTAGCAAGCTTGCCGTTGATGTTTATACGCATCGACTTAGGTTTGCTTTGCAGGATGCACTGCGAAGCCATAACCATCTCTACCTCTGATGTACCGATACCGAAAGCCACAGCTCCCATTGCTCCGTGTGTAGATGTATGCGAGTCGCCGCAAACAATAGTCATACCTGGCAGCGAGAGTCCCTTCTCTGGACCAACTACGTGGATAATACCATTGTCCTTAGAGTTCATGGCAAAGTGGGCAACACCAAAGTCGGCTGCGTTCTTTGCAAGTGTGTCTACCTGACGCTTAGAAACAGGGTCCTCGATAGGCTTGTCCTGGTCGTGTGTAGGTGTATTGTGGTCGGGCATACAGAATATGTGGTCGGGGCGGAACATCTTAAGTCCTCGGGCTCGCATACCTGCAAATGCCTGTGGCGATGTAACCTCGTGACAGTAGAGGCGGTCGATGTAAAGCTGTGTAGGCCCATCTTCAACAGTCTGCACAATGTGCTTGTCCCAAATTTTGTCAAATAGCGTATTCATTGTATTATATAATTGTTTAATTGTTATTGTATTTCTGTTCTACTTCACACGAAACTTGTTGATACAGTCGATATAGGCCTCAACAGATGCCGATACGATGTCGGTGTTGGCACCAAATCCGTAATACACGCTGCCGTCATATTCTACCTGCATATGCACCTTGCCTACATCGTCAGAGCCCTTGGATATGGCCTGTATGGTAAACTCCTTAAGCGTCATCTGCTTCTGTATTATCTTCTTAAGAGCCTTGATTGCCGCGTCTACTGGACCATTTCCTGTAGAAGCCTCTTCAAACTTTTGTCCAGATATGTCAAGACCAATACTTGCAACACTCTTGACACCAAGTCCGGTTGTAACCTGAAGGAAGTCGAGCTTAACGGCATGAGCTTCCTTGGCATCAGCACCTGCAAGCATCAGTATATCGTCGTCGTTAACCTCCTTCTTGCGGTCGGCAAGCTTTAGGAACTGCTTATAGATGGCGTCTATCTTGGTCTCGTCCTCGATATTGACACCAAGAACACCAAGTCGATACTTCAATGCAGCACGTCCTGAGCGTGCAGTAAGAACGATAGAACCGCTGTCGAGACCCACATCCTTCGGGTCGATAATCTCGTATGTGCTAACATTCTTAAGCACTCCATCCTGATGGATGCCGCTTGAATGGGCAAAGGCGTTACGGCCAACAATAGCCTTGTTGGGCTGTACCGGCATATTCATCAAGCTTGAGACCATGCGGCTTGTAGGACAAATCTTTGTGGTGTTGATGTTGGTGTCGATACCAATATTGTTGTGACACTTAAGAATCATGGCTATCTCCTCAAGAGAAGTGTTGCCGGCACGCTCGCCAATGCCATTGATAGTTACCTCTACCTGGCGTGCACCATTCATTACACCACTAAATGTATTGGCAGTGGCAAGTCCAAGGTCGTTATGGCAATGGGTAGAAATAATGGCCTTGTCGATGTTGTCGACGTGCTCCATAAGGTATTTAATCTTGGCTCCGTACTCCTCGGGCAAGCAATAGCCAGTGGTATCAGGAATGTTAACCACCGTAGCTCCAGCCTTTATAACAGCCTCGACAACACGTGCAAGGTATTCGTTGTCTGTACGACCGGCATCTTCGGCATAGAACTCCACGTCCTCTACATAACGCTTGGCGTATTTCACAGCACGCACGGCACGCTCAATAATCTCCTCGCGATTGGAATGGAACTTATACTGTATGTGCGAGTCGGATGTTCCGATTCCAGTATGTATTCTGCCACGTTTTGCATATTTCAACGCCTCGGCGGCACAGTCAATATCTTTCTCCACGGCGCGAGTCAAGGCACAAATGGTAGGCCATGTAACAGCCTTTGAAATCTCAATAACCGAATTGAAGTCACCTGGACTTGAAATAGGAAATCCTGCTTCAATCACATCCACACCAAGCTGCTCTAACTGTCGTGCCACTTGAATCTTTTCTACTGTGTTCAACTGACAGCCAGGCACCTGCTCGCCGTCTCGGAGTGTTGTGTCGAAAATAAACAATCTGTCGCTCATATCTGTTTCTGTTTTGCTGGTTATTACTTCGTGTTAAGTGTATGTAGCATTAATTAGCTCTTGATTTAACAAAAAAAACCTTTCACACTTCCTATGGGGCAAGTGGGAAAGGTTTAATTGTGTCTTTCAAGCATAAAAGTCAATGCAATCTTGTTCAACCTATCGGCATACACTACCCCGTTCGACATCGCCCTGAAGTCGAATTCGAATAATAATGCTAATAATGTTGTAAGAAACCTTCATATTTATCTACTTTAATGATTATTCATTGTTTCGGTTACAAAGGTAAGAATTTATCGGTATTCCACAAATATTTTATAATAAAAATTACCAAATAAGTTACATTTTATTAGTTTACCACATGTTTAACCAATGCCATGTTTATCTTACACCTTATTTATATATAAGCAACGCCCATATAGCATTAATACCACACATTCCTTTGCCATTTACGTAAAATGTTGTAATTTTGCCATAAATTAAAAAACAACAACTTTAAAATGGCAGAATATTTAAGCACAACAAAGAAAAAAATCACAGCACCCCTGTATTTTGAGATGAAGCAAAATGGCGAGAAGATAAGCTGGCTCACAGCTTACGACTACACCACAGCTTCAATCATCGATGCAGGAGGGGTTGACACAATACTTGTTGGCGACTCGGCCTCTAATGTTGCCGATGGAAATATGACAACGCTACCTATAACAGTAGACCAGATGATATATCATGCACGTTCGGTAGCCCGTGCTGTGAACCACGCACTCGTTGTATGCGACATGCCTTTCGGCAGCTATCAAGTATCAGCAGAAGAAGGATTGCGCAACGCTATACGTATAATGAAAGAAGCTGGTGTGGATGCCGTGAAGATTGAAGGCGGTGCCGAGATTGCACCAATGGTTAAGCGAATGGTGGATGCAGGCATTCCTGTTAGCGGACATCTTGGACTTACACCACAAAGTGTACACAAGTTTGGTGGATATGGCCTGCGTGCCAAGGGCGATGCCGAGGCAGAAAAGCTTATTGCAGACGCCAAGGCACTTGACGAGGCTGGATGTTTCTGTATTGTATTAGAGAAGATTCCTGCAGACCTTGCCAAGAAAGTTACTGAGGCTGTAAGCTGTGCCACTATAGGTATCGGTGCCGGACCTCATTGCGACGGACAGGTACTTGTATATGCCGACATGCTTGGCATGAACCGTGGCTTTAAGCCTAAGTTCTTGCGCCAATACGCCGACTTATACGAAATAATAACAAACGCCGTAGGTCGCTATGTTAATGACGTTAAAACCGCGGACTTCCCCAACGAAACAGAATCGTATTAATGGATCAACAATACACTCCAACATATCACCGTATGTGGAACCGCGACTTCTCATTGCTGATAGCCGCGGAACTACTGTTGTGCATCGCTTGCTACATGACCATCCCATTCCTACCCTACCGATTGTTTAAAAACAATTATGTAGACGCAAGTTTGGCAAGCCTTACTATGGTGCTGTTCGTAACCGGCATCTTTGTATCAGGATTCTTTGGAAGCTGGCTTATACAGCGCTATCGACGCAATAAAGTATTTGGTATTTCGGCGTTATGCCTTGCAGCAACTATCTTGGCTTTGTCGGTATTCGACAACCCGCAAAACAAATATGCCGTCGAAAACCATATTATGGCCCTATTGGGTGTATGCACATTTGGAGGTATGGTGTTTGGACAGTCCAAAAGAGTGCTGTCGTGCACATTATTAATAGACAAGACGGAGTCGTGTCATCGTACTGAGGCCAATTATGCCGCTATATGGATTGCCAGACTCACAATTGTAGCAGGACCAATTATTGCTATACAGTTGCGCAACGAGGTGCAAAACACCATGTTCTATGGCATAGGAGCAGCAATGGCTATAGTTGCAGCCGCCCTAGTGATGATGGTAAACTTTCCGTTCAGAGCGCCTGAGGAAGGAACCAAACTGATATCAACCGACCGTTTCTTATTGCCACAAGGATGGAATGTGTCTATAGTAATAGCATGTATGAGTGCGGCACTTGGCCTGACTATGGTTACACATACAAGTACCGAATTCTTCACATCGCTTGCAGTAGGATTTGCTATCGCAATACTTACATTGCGATTCCCTGCCGTAAGAATGGGACGATTCACGTCTATGGTAGGCAATGTTTGCATACTGACAGCTGTATTGGCAATGACACTACACAATGGTATGCTCGACGACACACTGAAACCTATGGTGCTTGGTCTTGGCTTCGGACTTACCGCTTCCGAACAGTTGTACAAATTGTTGGACAGAAGCAACCACTGCCAACGCAGTACAGCCGAAAGCACATATTTTATGGCAAGCGATGGTGGTTTGTTCTTGGGCATTGCTGCAGGTTGTCTCGTTGGTACCTATGCCGCCGAACAAGCAGCAACTGGCGAACATGGAGCCATTCTGCTATTTGCAATAGCATCGATAATGTGCTCGATTAACTCGTTGATGAAGAAGAAACATACCGAGTTTCACGCATAAACAAAAATACATAAACCCATAAATGTAAAGGAGACTAATATTATGATTATTGATTTCAGAAACATCGAAAGAAAAGAAGTCGACGGATTCAAAGGTGGTAATGGTCCTTTCTTGACCAAACTTGCAGACGACGGCAAAGTGAAAATCATGCACAACATATTGCCAGCTGGCAGTAGCATTGGTCTTCATACGCATACGGGAAATTGCGAGGTAATGTATATCCTTAAGGGAACTATCACCTTTACCTTTGACGGAAAGACAGAGACGGCATCGGCAGGCGACGTGCACTACTGCCCAAGTGGGCATACACATTGTGCCGAAAACAAGACATCTGAAGACGCAGAATTCTTTGCTATTGTGCCCGAGACAGGAACTATCTAAAATATGGCAAAATCGAATGAAATAGACATGCTTCATGGGCCTCTGCTTATGAAGATACTTGTCTTCTCATTGCCTCTTGCTGCAAGCAGTGTGCTACAACAGCTCTTCAACTCTGTTGATGTTGCTGTTGTAGGACATTTTGCAAGCAGTCAGGCTCTTGCAGCCGTTGGCAGCAATGGCCCTGTTATCAGCTTGCTCATCAACCTATTCCTTGGTGTGTCGATGGGCGCTAATGTTATCATATCCAACCATATAGGCCAAAACGATGAAGAAGGCATACAGAAAGCTGTTTCAACTGCATTCACCACAGCCATCGTAAGTGGATTGATACTTATGTGCTTAGGCGTGGCTGCTGCCAAACCCATACTTACGATTATGGGCACACCTGATGATGTACTGACATTGGCTGCCACATACTTGCGAATATACTTCTTAGGAATACCTTTCTTTCTGATATTCAACTTTGGCGCAGCAATACTAAGAAGTATGGGCGACACAAAACGCCCACTATACATACTCGTTATTGCCGGTATCGTGAATACTGTGCTCAATCTGTTCTTTGTCATCGTACTAAAGATGAGTGTTGCAGGTGTTGCAGTGGCTACTGGTATTGCCAATCTTGTTAGCGCATTGCTTATCATTAGATTGCTTTGCAAGGAGAAAGCCCCCTTCCGCCTACACCTTAATAAAATAGGTGTAGTATGGAGCGAACTTAAGCGTATGCTTATGATAGGTATTCCGGCCGGATTGCAAGGCATGGTATTCTCTTTCTCTAACGTTCTGCTGCAAACAGCAATTAACGGATATGGATCTGATGCCATAGCAGGATCGGCTGCCGCTCTCAACTTTGAATACTACTGCTATTTCGTGATAGCGGCCTTTAATGGAGCCGCAATATCATTTATAGGACAGAACTATGGCGCAGGAAACAAGGAAAGAGTAAAACGCATCTATTGGATATGCCTTACACTTAGCGTTGTATGCTGCGGAGCACTTAACGAACTATTCGTATGGCAACACTCGTTCTTCCTGTCGTTTTTCTCTAACGACCCAAATGTTCAGGCATATGGAGCTACCCGTATGGATATTGTACTTGCTTGGCAGTTCATTGCAAGCAGTTATGAGATATCTGCCTCATCACTTAGAGGTATGGGCAAATCGATGCTGCCAACTATTCTTACCGTCTTCGGCACATGCCTATTGCGTATCGTTTGGGTATCTGCTGTTTGTCCGGTATGGCACACTTTCGACGTCATAATGCTTGTATACCCTGTTTCGTGGTGCCTAACAGGCATAATGGTATGCACAGCATACTACATTACAGCAAGAAAGAAATTGCGAACAACCCCAATCGCCACTTGCCAATAAAAGAAAAAAATAGCATTGTCATAAATTTGACGGTGCTATTTTTGTTTTGTATTAATTTTTACGCTATCTTTGCACTAAACGTAATACGAACCTAATAACAAAAACATTATGACACACAAATCATTAGCACATTTAGCAACAGCTTTATTGTTCGCACTTATGTGGACATCATGCGAGAAAGCCGTTTTCAGCGACGAGGAAGAACAAAGTAACAACAAACCCAACAAAGACGAAATAACCGTTACGTTTGGAGCAAGCGAACTTGACAACGCTTTCGTCAACGATCAGTTAGCACCGCAACAAAGCCGCGCAACAACTCCTATTCAAAACTTGTGCAATCGTATAAACCTTGCAATATACAACGGCGACGACGGTACAAGAATAAAGTCGATTAACCAGGAAAAGGGAGATGCTTCGTTCGGACAGATTAAGACCACTCTTGCCAAAGGCCACTATTACATTGCTGTATTGGCACATAACGGCGAAGGCAATGCCACTATGACTACACCTTCAAAAATAACGTTCAAAGACAATAAGGTTACCGACACATTTTATTATTATGGTGACATAGATGTGGGAGAAAACATTACATTCAACCTTACAATGAAACGAGCCGTTGCCATGGTGCGACTCGTAATGAAAGACAAAACACCAGCTAACATACACAATATTAAGTTCTATTACACTGGCGGAAGCTCTACATTTGACGCGACAACAGGATACGGATGCGTAAACTCTAAACAAACAGAAATGCGCTCGGTAGCCAACTCTGCATACACTGGCGAGTCGACATACGACATATATACATTTCCACATGCTGATGGCAAAAAGCTGAAAATAGAAATATCCGCATTGGAAAATGCCAGCTCAACATCATCCACATACGAACGAACCATAGACAACGTGAGCGTAAAACGCAATTATATAACACGTTATTCGGGTTGCTTCTACGAAGATGAGTCGGCAATGGGACGTGGTTTTACGATGTCAACAGACGACGAATGGCATTACGAAGACTACGAGTACTGACTTAACAAGGTGAAAATTAACTAGTTCGGCAAACCAATATTAGCTTTATAAGCAAAAAAATGCACAATAAATTTTCATATAACACGAAAAACTTGTATCTTTGCATGTCCTTAGAGGAAAGAAAGATAAAAACAAGATAACAATAACATACATTCAAATGACTAAAGCAGATATCATTAACAAAATTGCTGAGAGCACTGGTTTGCAAAAGAAGGACGTATCGGTCGTAGTAGAAAGCTTTATGGAGAACATAAAAGACAGCTTGTTGTCAAACAAGGAGAATGTGTACCTGCGTGGATTTGGAAGTTTCATCGTAAAGCATCGCGCTGCCAAAACAGCAAGAAACATATTGAAGAAGACAACGATGAAGATTGGCGCTCACGACCAGCCAAGTTTCAAGCCAGCTAAGTGCTTTATCGAGGAGATGAAAAATGCGACAATGGAATAAGACAATAAACATATTATAAATTAACATATTAACAATAAAAATTTTAAAGTTATGCCAAACGGAAAGAAAAAAAAGGGACACAAGATGGCTACTCACAAGCGTAAAAAGAGATTACGTAAGAACAGACATAAGAGCAAGTAAAAAAGCCTGCCCATAAGGGTCAGTTCCGAAATATGGGGGCGCGTCAAACACAATGCAAACGCAATGAGCTTTGGCGCGCCCCTATGCTTTACTCGTATGTAAGCAACGTAATTCAAAGTATCGGATACAGATGGAAAAGCAGTAATGCCGGAAAGCTGATTACTGATACTAACTTATTAATCTAAATTAGAACAGAAAGAGAAATGACGAGCGAAGTTATAATCGACGTTCAACAGAAAGAAATTTCCATAGCATTGCTTGAGGACAAGCGACTTGTGGAATATCAGACAGAGCCAAGATCTGCCTCATTCTCTGTTGGCAACATCTATGTAGCAAAAGTAAAAAAACTAATGCCCGGACTGAATGCCAGTTTCGTGGATGTTGGTTATGAGCGCGATGCTTTTCTCCACTATCTTGATTTAGGCAACCAATTCAATTCTTACGAAAAATACCTAAGACAGGTACAAAGCGACAAAAAAAAGCTCTATCCTTTTGCTAAGGCAACACGCCAACCCGACTTGAAGAAAGACGGAAGTGTACAGAACACGCTGACTGTTGGACAAGAGGTATTGGTGCAGATTGTTAAAGAACCAATATCAACAAAAGGGCCACGACTCACTGGCGAATTAAGTTTTGCAGGACGATACCTCGTACTTATGCCTTTTGGCGACAAGGTTTCTGTATCGTCTAAAATTAAAAGCGGTGAAGAACGAGCACGCTTAAAACAACTCATCAACAGTATTAAACCCAAGAATTGCGGTGTAATTGTTCGTACTGTTGCTGAGGGCAAAAGAGTCGCTGAACTGGACGCTGAATTAAAAATTCTGACGAAGCGTTGGGAAGATGCACTTATTAAAGTGCAAAAGACCCAGAAACGCCCGCAACTTATCTTCGAAGAAACAGGACGTGCCGTAGCTCTATTGAGAGATTTGTTCAACCCCACCTACGAAAACATCTACGTCAACGATGAAGATGTGTTCCACGAAGTGAAGCACTATGTTGAACTCATTGCCCCAGAGAAGGCCAACATCGTGAAACTTTACACAGGAACAGTTCCTATCTTCGATAACTTTAATGTAACAAAACAAATTAAGTCCAGTTTCGGCAAAACAGTCAACTACAAACACGGTGCTTATCTCATTATCGAACACACCGAAGCTTTGCATGTGGTTGACGTAAACAGCGGCAACCGTTCACACTCTGACAATGGACAAGAGGCTAATGCTCTTGACGTTAACCTTGGAGCAGCCGATGAGTTGGCACGCCAGTTGCGACTTCGCGATATGGGAGGTATTATCGTTGTCGACTTTATAGACATGAACCTCGCCGAAGACAGACAGCTTCTATACGAACGCATGTGCAAAAACATGCAGAAGGATAGAGCACGCCACAATATCTTGCCATTAAGCAAATTTGGCTTGATGCAGATAACACGACAAAGAGTGCGCCCCGCCATGGACGTGAATGTGGAAGAAATATGCCCCACATGCTTCGGTAAAGGAAAAATAAAATCGAGCATCATTTTTACAGACCAACTCGAAAGTAAGATTGACCGACTTGTCAACAAGATTGGAGTCAAGACATTCTACCTACATGTACACCCGTATGTAGCTGCCTACATCAATAAGGGAGTGTTCTCCCTTAAACGTAAATGGCAACTCAAATATGGACTTGGAGTACATATCATACCTTCAGAGAAACTCGCTTTCTTGCAGTATGAATTCTACGACAACAAACGCCAGTTCATAGACATGAAGGAAGAAATAGAAACAAAGTAAAAAAATGAAAGTAAACAAAACGACAGAAGCAACTAATTTGCTTCTGTCGTTTTGTTATATCAATTTGTTAATATTAACTAAACACACACAAAAACAAACATGCCAACATACATTATTCAAAATATTATGAGTAACTTTGCAGCCGCTATTACGAGTTAGTAGCATAATTCAAACCACAATATTAAATTAAAATTTAAAAATGGCAACAAAAATCAGACTTCAGCGCGGCGGACGTAAAGGCTACGCTTTCTATCGTATCGTTATCGCTGACTCAAGAGCACCACGTGATGGTAAGTTTACTGAGAAGATTGGTACTTACAACCCTAACACCAATCCTGCTACTGTAGATTTGGATTTTGACCGTGCACTCTACTGGGTAGAGGCAGGTGCACAGCCCACAGCAACAACACACAACATCCTCAAGGGCGAGGGCGTTTACTTGATGAAGCACCTTCGTGGTGGCGTTAAGAAGGGCGCATTCGACGAGGCTACAGCACAGAACAAGTTTGACGCTTGGAAGGCTGACAAGCAGAAGGGTCTTGATAGCGTACGCGAGAGCGAGGCTAAGGCTAAGGCAGAGGCTGTTGCTAAGGAGCTTGAGGCTGAGAAGAAGACAAATGAGGAGATTGCTAAGAAGGTAGCTGAGAAGAAGGCTGCTGAGGCTGCCGCTAAGGCTGAGGCAGAGGCTGCTGCTAACGCAGAGGCTACTGAAGAGGCTCCAGCTGAGGCTTAATCCACATTGTCAAAAGCTATGACTATCGTTTTTTAGTCAAAACAATATGAATCCCAAGGACATAACCGTTCTTGGGATTTATTATTTTCTCATTACCCACATTTATAAACATCAAAACAACAGCTGTAGAATGTCAACAACCAACAAAACCAACAACTCTATTGCCTACCGTGCAATAGCACTCGACCTTGACGGAACATTGACAAACCACGACAAAGAGGTTACACCAATAACACGACAAGCCTTGATGAAGGCACAAAAGGATGGTGCACACATCATATTAGCTTCTGGTCGACCTACATACGGCATTGCACCAATTGCCGACCATCTGGAAATTAACAAGTATGACGGTTATGTTCTATCATACAATGGAGGCAAGATTGTAAAATGGCAAACAAAAGAAGAGATCTATTCCAACCATCTTCCAAACGACGTTATACCTATCTTATATAATTATGCCAAGGAAAAAGGCCATGCACTTCTTGGATATTCGGGCAAAGAAATAATAACAGAGATGCCCGATGACAAATACGTAAAAGAGGAGTCGCGCATCAACAAGATGCAGATAAGAAAGATAAACAATCTTATGGAAAGTCTCGAGCCAAATCCTACCAAGCTGCTTATGACTGGCGACCCGTCGCTTATGATAAAGGCAGAAGAGGAGTTAAGCGAGCTTGTAGGCAATCGTATGGACGTGTTCCGCTCTGCCCCATTCTTCATCGAACTTGTACCAAGAGGCATTGACAAGGCACAATCACTAAACAGACTATTGGGATTGATTGGCCTTACACCTAACGATATGATTGCTTTTGGCGATGGATATAACGACCTTTCCATGCTAAAGCTTGCCGGAATTGGCGTGGCCATGGCTAATGCTGTACCTGAAGTAAGAGCCGAGGCCGACTTCATTACCAAGTCGAACGAAGAAGACGGCGTAGCGTTTGCCATCCAAAAGTTCTGCTACAATACAGATATTTAATGTTACATTATATATATAATAGATGTTTATATGAAGGTTGACATAAAAACATACAAAGAAATACACAGACCGGTTTACATCCTTGAGGAGGAGCGACTCAGAAGAAACCTCGAATTGATAAGCGATGTTGCCAAAAGAGCTAACATAGAAATAATACTTGCATTCAAGGCTTACGCCCTTTGGAAGACATTCCCTATATTCAGAGAATACATCAAGTCGACAACAGCAAGCTCACTTGCTGAGGCCCGTCTTGCCTTAGACAAGTTTGGCAGCAAGGCTCATACATTCTCGCCGGCATATACCGACTACGAGATAGACGAGATAGCTGAATGTTCAAGCCATTTAACATTCAACTCAATATCTCAATATGATCGACTGCACATCAGAGCACAAAAAGCCAACAATGATATAAGCTTTGGCATACGCATCAATCCTGAATACTCTGAGATTGAGACCGACATATACAATCCATGTGCACCTGGCACACGCTTCGGCGTAAGTGCCGACAAGATGCCAGATACCCTACCCCAATTTATTGAGGGATTTCATTGCCATTGCCATTGCGAGAATGGATCGGACGTATTTGTACGCACACTTAAACACATAGAAGATAAGTTTGCAAAGTGGTTTACACAAATAAAGTGGATAAACTTCGGCGGCGGACATCTAATGACACGCAAAGACTATGACATAGAGTTGCTCGTAAATACTCTCAACGATTTCCATAAACGATATCCATGGCTGAAAGTTATTATGGAACCAGGCAGCGCCTTCGGTTGGCAAACAGGACCACTAGTTGCTCAAGTTATAGACATAGTAGAAGACAAAGGCATAAAAACTGCCATTCTAAATACAAGCTTCTCGTGTCATATGCCCGACTGCCTTGAAATGCCATACCATCCCACTGTACGTGGAGCCGAAACAATAGAGGAAGATATCGACTACTCTAAGCCATACACATATCGTTTAGGAGCCAACAGCTGTCTTTCTGGCGACTTTATGTCGGCTTGGCGATTTGACCACGAACTGCAAATAGGCGAAAATATCATATTCGAGGACATGAATCATTACACAACAGTAAAGACAACCATGTTCAATGGCATCACTCATCCATCCATTGCAATGGTACATAAAGGCTCTAATGAGCTTGAAATACTTAAAGAATATACAGTAAACGACTATTTTAATCGTATGGATTAAAAAAAATGCACTTTTCTTAAATTTTTCTCACAAAAGTTTTGGCGGTTCAAGAAAAAGTGCTACCTTTGCACTCGCTTTAAAGAACTAAGCAAAACATCAACAAAAGATGATGCGGCAATAGCTCAGTTGGTAGAGCACAACCTTGCCAAGGTTGGGGTCGCGAGTTCAAGTCTCGTTTGCCGCTCAATGTTCTGAATAAGCTGAACGAAAGCAACTCTTTCAATTGCCCAGGTGGCGGAATTGGTAGACGCGCACGTTTCAGGTGCGTGTGTTTAACGACGTGCAGGTTCGAGTCCTGTTCTGGGCACAGATTATTCAGATCGCAAATACATAATATGTCGGAGAGGTGGCGGAATTGGTAGACGCGCTACTTTGAGGGGGTAGTGACAATTGTGTCGTGGGAGTTCGAGTCTCCTCCTCTTCACATATTAAATGTATAAAACAATGCGGCAATAGCTCAGTTGGTAGAGCACAACCTTGCCAAGGTTGGGGTCGCGAGTTCAAGTCTCGTTTGCCGCTCATCCATTATTTATGGATTAATTTAAGCCTTCTTTATCTGGCTTAATTTTAATAGTCTTTGTTGGAGAGGTGGCGGAATTGGTAGACGCGCTACTTTGAGGGGGTAGTGACAATTGTGTCGTGGGAGTTCGAGTCTCCTCCTCTTCACCAAAGTAAATAATGCGGCAATAGCTCAGTTGGTAGAGCACAACCTTGCCAAGGTTGGGGTCGCGAGTTCAAGTCTCGTTTGCCGCTCTTTTTCTAATATCGATTTTTATATAAAATAAAAATCTTTTGATGAACCATAACAAGATTAATCAATGAATTTATATCTTAGATATTTTGACAAAGAAACATTAGTATATAACGTAGAAGATGCGTTAGATTTTTTGCGCTCTATACCCGAGATTGGTATGAATGCAAATCTTGAGGCTGATGTTCGTGAATACGCTGAAAGCGAAGTGTTTTACCCTAAAAGATATAAAATTCGCCCCCGAGTTTACTTCATTATAATCAAGACCACAGCTGCCACTATGCTTGACTTCAAGCAGAAGAAGGCCTTGCACCCTGCTCCACAGAATTCTGCAGCAGCAGAGAAGCATGATATGGTGGTTACAGCTACAACGAAGCTTAATGAAGAACGTCCTGGATGGTACGAGGGAACATTAGACTTCAAACGAGTAATGCTCATTCCTGCTACCGGTAAACACGAATACAGAGATACACATTTTGTTGTAAGATGTAAGGCAAATTCGGGACAAGACTGCTACAATCGTATTGTAGAACACTTGCGCGATCGTGTCGACAGCCGTTCACAATTTCCATCTGCTAAGGGTAAAAACTTCCACTACAAGTATTTAGGTATGTGGAAATAACACATATTATATATATTAGGGTGTCTGCCAAGTTGCATGGCACCCTTATTTGCTTTGTATAGCTACCATATATAATATAAATTCATGTATTATAAAATCAAGGACTAAAATACTACTATTATGAATAAGGTGATGTTGATAGGAAACGTTGGCAAAGAACCTGACGTAAAGTATTATGATGCCGATCAGGCTGTGGCTCAATTTCCATTGGCAACCACTGAGCGTGGCTATGTTCTTCAAAACGGAACAAGAGTGCCCGACCGTACCGATTGGCACAATATAGTAATGTGGCGAGAATTGGCCAAGGTTGCAGAGAAATATGTGCATAAAGGCGACAAACTATATATCGAAGGACGCATTCGTTACAGATACTATGACGACAAGAATGGACAACGACGCTTTGTAACAGAAATCTATGCCGACAACATGGAGATGCTTACTAGCAAGCAACAACCTACCACTACAAACACTCAAAATATATAACATTGGAAACATACCTATCTTTTATACTCGACTCTTTAAACGACGTTCACTTTGTAGCACCTACCATCGGAGTGATTCTAACCATTCTGCTCACCATGCTGCTTATGGGCGCATCGGCATTTGCAAGTGGTTCTGAGATAGCTTTCTTCAGCCTATCACCTGCAGACATTGCAGAAATAAGCCAGGAGAAGACAACATGCGACAAGAACATTCAGAAACTGCGCGAAGATAGCGAACGTACACTGGCAACAATACTTATCACCAACAACTTTATAAATGTGACCATCATTATGTTGTGCAACAACATATTTGGTCATATAGTTCATTTTGGCGCAAAAGCCTATTGGTTGCAATTCTTGTCTCTCACCGTACTTCTCACATTCTTATTGCTCCTTTTTGGCGAAATAATGCCTAAAGTATACAGTCGACAGAATCCTTTAGGTTTCTGTAGAAAGAGCGTCAACGGAATATGTTTTTGCCGTAAGGTATTCTGGCCTATAGAAAGCATATTGTTGCGTAGCGGTATTCTTGCCGAAAAGGTGGTACAGAAGGAAAATCATGTGCTTAGTGTCGATGATCTTGAACAGGCTCTTAACCTGACCGACAAAAACGACATAAAGGACGAGCAGAATATGCTTAAAGGTATTATACGCTTTGGCGACGAAACAGCCAAGGAGGTTATGACTAGCCGACAGGATATTGTTGGTCTTGACATTAACTCTACCTTTGCTGAAGTGCTAGAATGTATTGTCGAGAACAACTATAGCCGCATCCCTGTATACCAGGAGAATGGTGACAACATACGTGGCATTCTATATATTAAGGACCTATTGCCGCATCTGTCCAAGCCATCAACTTTTAGATGGCAAAGCCTGATGCGCCCTCCATATTTTGTTCCTGAAACTAAAAAAATTGACGCTCTTATGCGCGAGTTCCAAGAGAACAAGATACACATAGCTATTGTTGTCGACGAGTTTGGTGGCACAAGCGGACTTGTTACGCTTGAGGATATACTTGAGGAGATTGTTGGCGAGATTAACGACGAATATGACGAAGAGAACAAATTCTATACAAAACTCAACTACAATACGTATATATTTGAAGGCAAAACTCTTCTGTCAGACTTCTGCAAGATACTTAACATCGATGATGAAGAGTTTGTTGACGTTGAGGGAGATGCAGATACTCTTGCCGGACTATTGCTGGAGATTAAGGGCGACTTCCCAAGCATACACGAGAAGATTGAATACAAAAACTATTCGTTTGAGATTGTTGAGATAGAAGGACGTCGCATCAGCCGCATCAAGGTTATCGTACATGAGGTAAAGCATACGCCAAACGGTAAGGACGACAACAACAAGCACTAAATAATGTCTACCATATATATTAAGGACATCGACCAGCATACGCAGTTGGGACTTTACAGCATTGATGCTGACCTTCGAATAGAGCAAGCTTGTCCTACTGCAATATGTAAGGATTTGCAAAAAAAGAGCACAACAAGACAGCAAGAGACAGCTGCCGTGTATATGCTTTTAAGGGAGATGATAGGCAGACACGATTTTGTTATCGAGCACGAGTCTTCCGGAAAACCATTCATCTCTATATGTGGCAAGCCATCTAACTATAAAATAAGTATAAGTCATACCAAAGGCTATGTAAGCGTTATTGTCTCTACCACACAGCAGGTGTCGGTAGACATTGAATACCATAGCGACCGTGTACAACGTATAGCTTCACGTTTCTTACGCGAAGACGAAATGGAGGACATAAACAAACTAACACCCTCCTCCACTCTACTGCTTTTATATTGGTGCGCAAAGGAAACCTTATACAAACTATTTTCAAATACATCACTTACATTCCAAAACATGAAGGCGGGCTATATTGGAAATATAAAAGATAAAGGTGAATTTGCTTGTAAGAATCTTCTGAATGAAGAAGTTATACGCATCAACTACATATTAGACAATAACCTCGTGCTTACTTATTGCAAAAAGTACTAACATAAAAAGCAACAATAGTCATTAGCTATTGTTGCTTTTTTTATTATCCGATACATTGTTTACTTAACCCAACAAACATAATACCCAATTCCATTACTCATACTGATAATAATACCAATACGTATTGCCATACGTATCACGCAAAGCTGTTTTGCGTTGTGCACTAAGAATGGTGTTCTCAAGCTTCTGAAAATCTTGAAAATCAGCATTCATTACATCATTCTTATAAATAATGTATGGTGTGGAGTGCAGATGGGTATACAGCAGCAGCGCCTCTTCATAATGCTTCGGCAGCGAAACCGAGTCATTTACAGCATAGTGCTTTGTTATTTCCCTCACAAACAAGTCGAGCTTTTTATCCAGCAAGTATCCGCATAGCATATAATCGGCCGTCACTTTGTTCATTCTTTTATGCCTTTTTTGGTAATTAAGGTAATGCATTGTCTGCATACGTTGTCTGTAACAATTACCAAGATAAGCATAGAATGACGTATCAGGCAACAATTCGAACCTTGTTGTTGTGCCATTAGGCATCATTGCCTTGGAGCCACCTTTCAATTGATACTCAAACAGACTCTCTGGAAGTTGTTTATTGCGCGACAATGCATAAGCCGTAAGCATCGTTAGATTCTCGTCAGGTTCGTCACAATGCTTGATAGCATCTAATGCTCCTTCAAAATCGCCATTCAATATACATTGCTCGGCATGTATACGCACATGATACACCCTATCGTTATTACCACATAGGCATGCCAAAGCCATCAGCGAGAACAATACTGTAAGATTAGCCCATAAACGGCGCACTATCTTAAAGTCCAAGGAATTGAATGCTGCCGTCAAGCCTGTAGAATGAGCCAACCACACAAGCAGTAGATATACCACTAACGCAATGGGACACAGATAAACACCTGCACCAAACTCAAGCTTGCTCTCGTTCAGCACCGGGTGTACATCTGTAAGCATTATAAGACATAGTACAGATGGCACGAACGTAAAAGCCCATGCCATCTTTACCTTTTTAAGCAAGTTTGCCGTAGCCACCTGTACAAACAGCAACACCAATGTTATCAGTATCGCACCTATAAAGTGGTTGTAGTGTGTCTGTCCTTGCGACAATACATGTTGCGTCACTGTAAGCAAATCAGCCTGAAAGTAATACAGGTAGAAGAATGCGAACAATGAAAACACAAACGTGCACGCAACACGCACCAATGTATCCTGATTATTTAATGCAAATCCTTTGCTCATTAGTTTTTCTTTAATACTACTGCCGAGCGTGCAGGAATGTAGAGTTTCAACCATTCCTTATGTTCGTTAACATACGCTGGGTCATAATTTGTTAGATGTGTCATCGTATCATCAGCAAGTCCATTGCCACCGAACATCTTTGCGTCTGTATTTAGGACAACATCATACGAGCCTGTTGGCACGAGGAAACCATAGTCGGTAAACGAGCGTGTCGGGCTGAAGTTGAAGATAAAGACAAGGTCGCCACGCATATATGCCAATATCTGGTCGCCATCGTTATGCCATATCTCCTGCACAGGTTTGTTCTGTATGCTACGTTCAAGCTTCAACACTTTCAACATCTCACGGTCAAAGTCGCCAAGGAAATGATAGTCGAGGTCTGGATTATCTACCAGATTCCACTGACGTCGTGCATACTTATGGCTCCATCCATTGCCCTCGCGTGGGAAGTCAATCCATTCGGGATGTCCAAACTCATTGCCCATAAAGTTGAGGTAACCGCCATTTATTGTTGAAGCCGTTACAAGGCGAATCATCTTGTGCAAGGCTATGCCACGGTATACACGGTCGTTCTCGTCGCCACGACGGAAGTGCCAGTACATATCCGAGTCGATAAGACGGAAGATAATAGTCTTGTCGCCTACAAGTGCCTGGTCATGACTCTCGCAATAGCTTATGGTACGCTCGTCCGAACGACGGTTTGTTACTTCCCAGAAGATAGAACTTGGCTTCCAACCCTCGTCTGGCAATTCCTTGATTGTCTTAATCCAATAGTCAGGAATGTTCATTGCCATACGATAATCGAATCCATAACCACCGTCAGTAAACTTTGCAGCCAATCCTGGCATACCGCTCACCTCCTCGGCAATGGTTATAGCCTGTGGATTAACCTCATGTATAAGGAGGTTGGCAAGTGTAAGATAGCAGATAGCATTGTCGTCCTGATGACCGTTAAAGTAGTCGCCATAATTGCAGAACGCCTCACCAAGTCCATGGCTATAATAAAGCATTGATGTTACACCGTCAAAGCGGAAACCATCAAAATGGAACTCTTCAAGCCAATACTTACAGTTAGACAAGAGGAAGTGAATTACCTGGTCCTTGCCATAGTCGAAGCAGAGCGAATCCCAAGCCGGATGCTCATGACGATCGCCTGGATAGAAATACTGGTTCGGATCGCCTGCAAGGTTGCCCAATCCCTCTACCTCATTCTTTACAGCATGCGAGTGGACAATATCCATAATAACAGCTATGCCGTCCTTATGTGCCTGGTCGATAAGAGCCTTAAGCTCCTCAGGTGTACCAAAACGCGAAGACGCTGCAAAGAACGAGCTAACATGATAGCCAAAAGATCCATAATAAGGATGCTCCTGAATAGCCATTATCTGTATACAGTTGTAACCATCCTTCTTGATACGAGGCAACACGTTCTCGCGGAACTCATTGTATGTGCCCACCTTCTCTGCATCCTGTGCCATACCAATATGGCATTCGTATATAAGCAGCGGCGACTTATTAGGCTTAAAGCTCTTCTTCTTCCATGCATATGGTTCTGGATTCCACACCTGTGCCGAGAAAATCTTTGTTACATCATCCTGCACAACACGTGTTGCCCAAGCCGGTATACGCTCACCGTCACCACCTTTCCAATAAACATGCATCTTATACAAATCGCCATGCTTAATGGCCTTTTCTGACAGTTTCAACTCCCAGTTGTCGGTTCCGGCAATACGCTTAGCCTTATATCTATCGGTTTCTTTCCATCCGTTAAAGTCACCTATAAGGTATATCTCAGTTGCATTAGGAGCCCACTCGCGGAACACCCATCCGCGTGTAGTCTTATGCAAACCATAATATTTATATCCGTTTGCAAAATCAGTTAGTTTGTTTTTTCCATTGTTAGTTAGAGCGTTCAGCTTCCACAAAGCATGGTCGTGACGACCCTTTATTGCCTCTTCATAAGGCTCAAGATAGCCATCATTCTTAACCAAACCTATATGCTTTACAGTAGGTTTCTTTGCAACAGTCTGACTTTTATTTGTTTTTGTAGCCATAATTGATATTTTAATTGTTGTTTGAGATTTTTCGGTTATATCTGCAGCCATTGTGTATGCCACAATCAGCCATTAGTTTTTATCTTCGAAGCATCTTCCGCGCTCGTAATGTCCACGTTTCACAATCCGTCCATTACGGTCCTTCTCTACGAACGAGCCATCACGTAGCCCGTCCACATACGATCCCTCAAAGCGTTTACCGTCCTTCGACTCTTCTATTGCGGCTCCATTTCGCTTGCCATTCTTGTATATGCCCTTAAACTTGGAGCCATCAGCAAAGTGGATAATAACATTGCCATTTACCTTTCCGTTTCTGAAGTCGCCTTCAAACACATCACCACTTTTCTTAACAAGCTTGCCACGTCCATGCTGCAGGTCGTTCTTCCACTCACCTATATACATGTCGCCATTTTTCCACACGAAAGTACCCTGACCATCCTTGTTGCCTTCGCTAAAGTGGCCAGTATACTTGTCGCCATTCTTATATTTGAAGATACCTTCGCCAGTGCGTTCGCCTTGAACATAGGCTCCTTCGTATACATCACCGTTTTGAAATTTGTACACACCCTTTCCGTTCTGTATATCGTTGAGCCAATCGCCTGTATACACATCTCCATCGGCATACTTGTTTGTACCCTTACCCGAACGTTGGTTGTTAAGCCACATACCATCGTATGTTGTACCATCACCCCAAGCAAAGAATCCCTTACCCGACTTCTGGTCATCCTTCCAATTACCATCATAGAAGGCACCACCAGCAAACGTATACTTACCCTTGCCTTGTCGTTTGTCTTGTTGCCAATAGCCATCGTACTTATCACCATTATAGTAGTACATCACGCCATGTCCCTGCTGATAGTCACGATACCACATTCCAACATACTTGTTATTGTTCATAAACCAGTAAGTACCATATCCATGCTGTTGGTCTTGGAACCATTCTCCATCGTATTTCTCTCCGTCCGAGAATGTATACACACCTTGTCCTTGGCGTTTGCCCTTAACATATTCGCCTTCAAAAATGTCACCATTCTTAAATATGGTAGTACCTTTGCCGCTTGGCTTGCCCGATTGCATCTGTCCTTTATATTGTCCTCCGTCATGCGTTGTGCACGAACCAAGAGTTATTTTCTGTGCACTTACATGAGCCGACACTATAAACAGGAGTAATGCTGATAATATATGATTTTTCACGTTTTCTTGTTATTATGAAGTAATTACCTCCAAAATTATCAAATTAAAACGAGATAGCAAAATGAATTTAGGATTTTTATATAAAAAGACAAAAAAAGGAGGTAATACCATTGGTACTACCTCCTATATAAAAATAAGATTGACTTATTTTACCTTCTCAACGATGGCCTTGAAAGCCTCAGGGTTGTTAACAGCGAGGTCAGCGAGGACCTTGCGGTTAATCTCGATACCTGCCTTGTGAAGAGCACCCATAAGTGTAGAGTAGCTCATGTTCTCAAGACGAGCAGCAGCGTTGATACGCTGGATCCACAATGCGCGGAAATTGCGCTTCTTATTGCGGCGGTCACGGTATGCATATGTGAGACCCTTTTCCCAGGTGTTCTTTGCTACGGTCCAAACATTCTTGCGTGCACCATAGTAACCCTTGGTGAGTTTCAGGATTCTTGTTCTCTTTGCTTTAGAAGCAACATGATTGACTGATCTTGGCATAGTTTTCTTTTTCCTTTAAATGTTTGACTAATAAAATTAACGGAGGCAGAGCAAGTCGCGAACCTGCTTCAAGTTTGAACGGTCTACGATAGTCTCACCAAGGAGATTTCTCTTCTGCTTCTTTGTCTTCTTAGTCAGAATGTGACTGTGGAAAGCGTGATGACGCTTGATCTTACCTGTTCCGGTAAAGCGGAATCTCTTCTTTGCACCGGAGTTAGTCTTAACTTTTGGCATTTTTTTTAATTTTAAATTATTATTATTATATGTGGCAACGCATATACCAGGGCGTTACGCACACTTTATCATGTTGTCTTATTCTTCTCCCTTAAGAGCCTTAAGCGCCTCAGGGCTTACCTTTGCATTAGCAAGAAGTCCGCCGTTTGCAGGCACAGCATCTGTAGCATCTACGTTCTGCTTCGGAGCACGTGCCTCTGCCTCACGCTTCTCACGGTCTACCTTCTGCTGACTCTTCTTTACTACACCGGCCTTTTTAGGAGCCAAGTAAAGGAACATCTTCTTGCCATCGAGCTTCGGGAGCTGTTCTACCTTTGCATACTCCTCAAGGTCGTTGGCAAAACGAAGCAATAGAACCTCGCCCTGCTCCTTAAAGAGAATAGAGCGACCACGGAAGAACACATAAGCGCGAACCTTATTGCCCTCGTTCAAGAACTCCTGGGCATGTTTCAACTTAAAGTTGTAATCGTGCTCATCAGTCTGAGGTCCAAAACGAATCTCCTTCACTTCAACCTTAGCCTGCTTTGCCTTCATCTCCTTGGCATGCTTCTTCTGCTGATAGAGGAATTTGCTATAGTCTATGAGACGACAAACAGGTGGTTGGGCATTGGGGGATATTTCTACAAGGTCAACACCTTGCTCTCTCGCCATGTCCAAAGCATGACGTGTAGGCATAACAGTTGATTCACCGTCACTCACTATACGTACTTCCCTAACGCGAATCTGCTCGTTCACGCGGTACTGGTTTTTCATTTTGTCATTCTTCATTAAACTATTTTTGTGATAAAGCTATATTTTTAAAGCGTTAGCTGCTTTTATAAGCGGATGCAAAGGTAGTCATTTTAACTTGGTTGACAAAATATTTATCCTCTTTTTTGCTCCCTGCCCCATAATTTTCTTCATATTAACGTGCTTTTCTGCATGTTTTTAAGTAATTTTGCAATCATAAAACACGTTACACATGGATCAACTTTATTTCACCGGCTTAATAATAGCCGTTAGCACATTTCTTATTATAGGATTGTTCCACCCTATCGTCATCAAGGTAGAATACTATTTTGGTACACGTCTTTGGTGGATATTCCTTATATCAGGCCTGTTGCTCATCTTAGGCGCAATGTTTGTGGCCAACGTTATTGCATCTGCCCTATTGGGAGTATGTGGCGCATCATGCCTGTGGAGCATTGGCGAGATATTCGAGCAGAAACAAAGAGTAAAAAAAGGATGGTTTCCTATGAACCCTAAGCGAAAGAAAGATTATGAAGACTGAACTTATACTGATAGGCAAGACCAATGACAAGCTATACGTCAACGGCATAAACGACTATACAGAGCGCATTACACACTATATGCCATTTGGCATAACCACCATTCCAGCCATTAAGAACACCAAGAGTCTGTCGGAAGAACAGCAGAAGCAAATGGAGGGTGAACAGATACTAAAACTCATTCAAGCATCCGACACAGTGGTATTGCTTGACGAGAAAGGAGCCGAACGCACCAGTTTGCAAATGGCTACATGGCTTGAGAAACGCCAACAGACTGCACGACGTCTGATATTTATCATCGGAGGTCCTTATGGTTTCTCCGAAGCTGTATACAAGCGTGCCAATGAACTCATCTCACTATCCAAGATGACATTCTCGCACCAAATGGTAAGACTTATCTTCACCGAACAGCTATATCGTGCTTGCACCATTATAAAAGGTGAAAGCTACCATCACGAATAGCACACACTTGCCACGACAAACCACAAAGAGCCAGGATTTATGCCAGATATCGCATCAGCAAGAATACCAACATGCTGAAGCGAAGCGCATCAATCCTGACTCTTGTCTTTTTATCACAAACCTGGCTTTCAACCAAGAATCAGCGGAATTATAGATGGAGTAAGCAGCGAAGTGAATATACCGTTAAGCGTAAGTCCAAGACTGGCATAAGCTCCATGCACCTGACTGCGGTCCATAGATGTTGCCGTACCTAAGGCATGAGCTGCCGTTCCCATTGACAATCCCTGGGCTACGGGCGTCTTTACACGTGCAAAGCCCATTGTGCGATAACCGCATACAGCACAAAGCAATCCAACACCTACCACTACAGCTGCTGTAAGCGACGGTATACCACCAACTGCCTTTGTTACTTCCATTGCAATAGGTGTAGTTACCGACTTTGACGCCAACGACAATACAACCTCCCTTGAGGCACCAAGTTCCTTGGCTATCCAAACCACCGAAACAATACCAACCACACAACCTGCCAGCTCTGAAAGTACAATTGGTGTAAGCTGCTTCTTGATAGTGGACAACTGCATATAGAGAGGCACACCAAGAGCCACTACTGCAGGACGTAACCAAAACTCAATCATATGGCCACCCTGATTGTATGTCTCGTAGCTTATGCCTGTAATTTTCAAGAATGCAATGATGCACGCTATCGATATCAATATCGGATTCATCACCACCCAACCGGTAAGACGGCGCAACAACTTGCCCAAGAAATAAGTGCCAAACGTCAAGGCTATCAGAAAAAAATCGTTAGAGAAATATTCCATATTATCTACTTGCTTTACATTATTAATAATAATACATTATATATAAGACATTAGGCTTTGTCGTCATGCTTCAACATATCATGAGCCTTGTCCTTAGCCTTGCCATAACATTGGTGCACCCAACCAGTAACGGCAAGCACAAGTACAGTAGACACAACCGAAGCAACAACAATAGGCACAAGCTGAGCCTTGATAATGTCGAAGTAAAGCATAACAGCCACTCCTGGCGGAACAAAGAAGAAACCAATATTACCAACCAAGAAGTCGGAAATGCTGCGCACCCACTCCAGGCGTATAACCTTGAGCTTAAGCAAGAGTGTCAACAAGAGCATACCCAGAATGCTCGAAGGCAGCGGAATATGAGTGAGATAAATTACCAGCTCACCCAGCGCTAGACACCCGAAAATGATAGCCAACTGACGAATCATCATAATCCCAGAAACAATTTTTAAATACCTTTATTAATAATACTATACGGAGAGTTATCCAACTGCAAAGGTAGACATTTTTTAGATAAACAGCCCAAAAGCAAGCAAATATAATTCAAGAATACAAATATTTTATTGCTATACATCAATTCTTTAGTAAAAAACGTTAAATAAAACAAGTAAATACATTCACACCATTGCCAGTATAAAATAAAAGTAGTACCTTTGCACCCGCAATTTTGCAAAGTATTTTTAATTTTTCACAAACAATGAATCGATACGAAACCGTTTTCATTTTGACTCCCGTTTTGTCTGATGAACAGATGAAGGAAGCGGTCGCAAAGTTCAAGAAGCTCCTCACCGACAATGGTGCTGAGATCGTGAACGAGGAGACCTGGGGACTCAAGAAGATGGCTTATGCTATTCAGAAGAAGTCAACAGGATTCTATTGCCTGCTCGAGTTCAAGGCTGAGCCTACAATCGTTAAAACTCTCGAAACTGGCTATCGCCGCGACGAGAAAGTTATTCGTCACATGACAGTTAAGCTCGACAAGTATGCTGCACAGTATGCTGAGAAGAGACGTAACAAATTTGCAAACAAGGAGGCTTAAATTATGGCAGCAGTAGAATCAGAAATTCGCTATTTGACTCCACCTTCAGTGGACACACGCAAGAAGAAGTATTGCCGTTTCAAGAAGAGCGGTATCAAGTACATCGACTATAAGGATCCTGAGTTCCTCAAGAAGTTCTTGAACGAGCAGGGTAAGATCCTTCCACGTCGTATCACAGGTACATCTTTGAAGTATCAGCGCCGCGTAGCACAGGCTGTTAAGCGTGCTCGCCAGATTGCTTTGCTTCCTTACGTAACCGATTTGATGAAATAATTATTAAGGAGGAATAGCAATGGAAATCATACTTAAAGAAGATATTATCGGACTGGGTTACAAGAACGACATCGTTAATGTAAAGAGTGGTTACGGCCGTAACTACCTCATTCCCCAGGGCAAGGGTGTAATCGCATCTGAATCAGCAAAGAAGGTTCTCGCTGAGAACTTGAAGCAGCAGGCTCACAAGCTCGCAGCTATCAAGGCTGCAGCTGAGAAGAAGGCCGAGGAACTCAATGGTGTAGAGCTCGTTATCACTGCTAAGGTTAGTGCTACTGGTGCTACTTACGGCTCGGTTAACGCTGCTACAGTTGCTGCTGAGCTTGGCAAGAAGGGCATCGAGGTTGATCGCAAGATCATCACAATGCGCGATATCAAGCACGTAGGCGACTTTGAGGCTACAATCCACTTCCACAAGGAGGTTGAGGTTAAGGTTCCTGTTAAGGTAGTAGCTGAGGATGCTAAGGTAGAGGCTCCTGCAACAGAGGCTACTGAGGCTCCTGCAACTGAGGCACCTGCAGCAGAGTAATCTATATTACAACTGTATATAATAAAGAGGAGGACATCTTGTTCTCCTCTTTTTTTTGTTTTATACCGACATTCCAACAACATACACCCTACCCCCTACACTCTCTCCTATTCTATTGACCAATTCTATTGTCCAAGAACAACCGTTATATATTTTATAGACACATGGTTAAAGTTTATGTTCCGTGTCACCGAATGTACGTTCCGTGACACCGAATGGCCATTCCGTGTCAGCGAATGGCCGTTCCGTGACACGGAATAGAGATTTATTATTAATATCAAACAGAATTATCTCAAAATAAATCTGACGTTTGCACATGTTTTTACATAAATTATAGTTACATTTGTGGGGACTATATTCAAAACAAAAAGCTAATTAAGATGAACAAATTTTTCCTCACAAGTCTTCTCGTTGCGGCTGCCATAACTGCCAACGCACAAGACAATACAACTAAGGATTCGCTCACCATGGAAACCATGATGCACAATATTCCTGAAGTGATGGTAAAAGGATCGCGCCCTATTGTCAAGGCAGAGCGTGGTATGCTGTCGTACAATATGCCGTTGCTATTGAAGCAGTTGCCTGCCGACAATGCTTATGAGGCATTGACACACATACCAGGTGTCAGCAATGCCACTGGCAACATATCCTTCTCGGGCAATGAGGTGACGTTGATTGTCAATGGACAAGCCACCACATTGACACAAGAGCAACTGGCTGAGCGCTTGAAGGCAATGCCAGCCACACAGTTGGCTAAAGCCGAAGTGATGCTATCTGCCCCTGCCCGCTATCATGTACGTGGTATGGCTATCAACATCGTCACTAAAGACTATGCCGGCACCAATCAACTATCAGGACAAATCATTGGTGGCTTGGTGCAAACCAAATACGCCAAAGGGTTTGGCGATTTATATCTTTCCATGCAAAGAGGCAAGTTCGGGCTGGATGCACAATACAAATTAGTTAACGGCAACTCATACGGCGAGTCTTCACGCATAGCCAATCATCCACTTGGCAACAATCGTATACACTATAATGACGAAACCGGGCAGAAGTCGTTTGGCATTACACACGACTACCGACTGGGAATGAATTACACCTTTAGCAAGAACCATCGTCTCGACGTTGCCTATACGGGACAATGGGACAAGACAAGTTCAAACAGCCGCACGACAGGTTCAAGCATAAGCGGAATGCATCGTGACAGTCATGAATATCTGCACAATGTGGATGTTAACTACGCGCTTCCTTTCGGACTAACCCTTAGCGGTTCGTACACTTACTATCGCACGCCTCAGCAACAAGCCCTCGATGGTACGATAACTACGGAAAACAAAAATGAAACTGAACGCAACCTGACAAGCGGCAGCGAGCAGACCATCAACAAATGGATGTTCACAGCCGACCAAACTCATTCTTTGGCACACGGCTGGGGATTGTCGTATGGCGTCAAAGGGCAATTCACGAGCAATAAGAGTTATCAGACCACAATAGATAAGGATGGAACCATCCTGCCTGATGGAACAAGCAGCGTGGACAATAACGAGCGGATATGGAATATATATGCTGGTTTCAGCAAGCAGATAAACAAGGCCCTTAGTCTTGAAGCATCCGTTGCTGCCGAGCAATATCACTCGCCCGTATGGAATAAATGGCGCGTATATCCTACGCTCAATGCTTTGTGGAACGTCAACGACAACCATTTGCTCAATCTATCATTCAGTTCCAACTCTGAGTTCCCGAGCTATTGGTCAACCATGAGCAATGTGTTCTATTCGTCCACATACACCGAGATACATGGCAATCCCGATTTGAAACCCTTCTCTTATTACAATGTCAATCTGATGTGGCAGATAAAGCGACGTTATACACTTATGGCTTTTGCAAGTCTGAAGCCCGACTATTTCGTTCAGTTGCCATATCAGACCACAGACCGCATGGCTGTGATAATGAAGGAAACCAACTTCGACTATTCCAATAGTTATGGACTACAAGCATCTGCCATATTCAGTGCTGGCAAATGGCTCAACGGCAACGTGTTTGCAGTAGGAACCTACAAGCACGACAAGAGCTGTAATTTCTTCGACTTGCCGTTCAATCGCAAGAAACTGTCTGTTATACTTGGAGGTACTGCATCCGTAAAACTATGCAGCACGCAGGACTTGCGTCTCATTCTGAATCCGTTCTATCAGACTAAGGCCATACAAGGTGTTTACGACATAAGTCCTGTCTTCAGGATGGATGCCAAGCTGCAATGGTCGTCGCATGACGGTAAATGGGGATTGCGCCTTAATGGCAGCAACATCTTCAACAACCGGTTCGACACCCGTTCTGTACAAGGCAACCAAGACTACCGTATGAAGATAAACTACAACTGGGCGTCTGTCACCTTCGCAGTTATCTATAAGTTTGGTGGCTACAAGGAGAAGACAGTAAAGGAAATGGATACATCACGCATGGGACACTAAGCAATAAGAAGACAACAATTCCAATATATATGCAGTTCTTTAAAGTTATCGTATCTTTTACGTTTGCTGCAACATAGAAAGGCACGGCAATGAAAAAGCACCCGAAACAGCATTGTCGAATAATTATCAGAAAAATAAATAGGTTGGAATGAAAATCTCAATTATTATTTGTAAATTTGCTACATTATAAAATTAGATATTTGATATGGCATATACAATAAGCGACAAGTTAGATTGGATTATGATCTTCATTTTGGAGTTCGGTCGAAAACACGGACTAACGATGAAGCAAGCGTTCAATTATCTCAACCGTTACCAAGGTATGGCATTCTTGGATAAGCATTACGACTATGTACATACTCAGTCTTTCAAATCAATGGTTGATGATATAACTGAATATTGCCATAAGAAAGGAGGCGGATTGCAATGAAACTATATCATGGTACAAATATTGACTTTGATAAAATAGATATATCCAAGTCTAAGCCCAATAAAGATTTTGGATGTGGCTTTTATCTTTCAGCAGATTTTGAACAAGCCAAAAATATGGCGAACATTAAGTTTGAACAAATGGAAACCGGAAAGCCACTTGTTCAAGAATATTCTATTGATGAAATAGAAATGAAGAAGCTAAAGTGTCTTATCTTCGACGACTACACCGAAGAATGGGCAAAGTTCATACTGCTAAACAGAAACAACCCATTGTCTGTCCCTGCTCATGATTATGACATTGTCATTGGACCAATAGCTAACGACAGAGTGGGTGTTCAACTTTGGAAATATGAAAGTCAACTCATTGATTTGCCAACGTTAGTCAAGAGACTAAAATATATGAAGGGTATAACTATTCAGTATTTCTTTGGAACAGAGCGTGCCATTAAATTATTGAAACGACTATGAACGAAATTAGCGAAATGAAAGCGGACATGGTTAAAAACTTAGCCATTCTGTTGATGAATAAAAACAAGGGTATGGAATTAAATGAAGCCCTTGCAATTATTTTCAATTCTGATACTTATCAAAAGGTGATGGATGACAAAACAGGACTTTATTATCAAAGTCCAAGATATGTATTATCTTTCTTAGATAGTGAAATTAAGAACGGAAAGATTTGTTAAACAATATCAATTATTAGTGTTTAAAGTGCCATATCGGTCAAGCAAAGAGCACCATTCATTGGTTTGCCTTTGCTTGACCGATATTGTTATTTAGCGCTATCCTGCATAGCCTTCAGTTCATTGTCTGTCATCTGCACATATAAAGAGACACCATAGAGGGTTGTTCCATCAGCTTCTATTCCCAACGGATGAACCATGCAGAAAATTGGTTGAGCGCCTAGTGTCCATCCTGTTATCTGAATGTATTCGTTGTTGTCAAGCAACAAAACTGTACGCGACGTACCATTGTACCTACCATTAAATGTATAAGCAACTTCCGTCTTCTTTACAGCACCACCGTCAGCATCAGAATTGAAGTAAGTTGTCAGTTTCGTGTCACTATCAAAATAGTAATTTTCTGGAGCTAAACCTAACATGTTGCTGTAATATTCAGCAGACTTTCTTTTGCCGTTCTTGTCTATTTCCCATGTGGCATAGTGCTTCCATCCATGCCCAATGAACATATTGTTAAAGTCCGCTTGGCCTATGCCACCACCATCACCAAAACAGTTTCCATTGTCACTGAAAGAGTACGCAACTCCATGATTGTCCAATACATGAGCCCATTCTTGCTCCATTGTTTCCTCTACGTCATCATTACATGATGCAAAAAATAATGATGCAAAAAGAACTAATACAAGTCCTACGAAAGATTTTAGATTTTTCATATCAAGAATTGTTTATTACGCTTGCAAATATACAAAAAGTGCAAGAAAAAAACACACATTGTAAAAAAAAAACAGTTAAATTTGCAACAAATACCAACCACAACAAATGGTAAGTCTACTTTAGGAATTCCTAAGTTGCCAATATGATAACTATGCAATCCATTACAGCCTTACGTGGACGCGGGATTATGCTTTCTTAAATATATAAACCATAACAAGGTTTATGGAATCCCAATGAAGATGTATTCCTTACATTCTGTTCTTCTGACTGTCTCCTGCACCCGTACCCTTATACTTGCTTCGAGTGACATTAAACTTATAGCGGACAGTCAATGATATTTTGCTTGTTGAGAACTCGTCAAAGATTGTTTCCTTCAGTTTGCCGTATTTGCCTATGATATGACTGTCGTTTGTGCCAAACACGTCGTTGACATAAAGCTGGAAAGTCAAGCAGTCCTTCAGGAAGCCTTTGTATATAGACAAGTCGGTATTGAACATCGGCTTGTAGATGTAATGGTTTTCCTCGTATCCCTTTGTGATGTAAGTCATCATAACGGAGAACATCGCCCATTTCGTATCGAAGGTGTTGTTGAGTTTTAGCTCAGCTACAGGCTTGTTAAGATAATGTCCGTCCCTTGTCTCCAACTTGAACCATTGCTTCTCAACCATAGCTGACAGCATAGGATGCCAGATGCCGAAGGTTGGCTGCAAGGTGAGCATAGAAGACACATTGTTGTACGATTTGCCATTTATCATCCTCATCAATCCAATGGTGGCATTGTCCTTATACATCTCTACTGTCTGATAAATCGGATCAGATACATGTTCATAAGTCAAGTTGAAAGTCAGCCATTTGTAGGCGAGGTCGTAACTGATGTCTCTTGAAATCTCTGAGACAAGAAACGGGTTTCCGGTTTCGTATGTATAGTGGTTGCTATATTGAACGCCGCTTCTTAATACCCAGTAGTTAGGACGATCTATGTCGGCAGCATAGCTTAGCTGCATCTGTACATTGCCGATTGGCATAGAAAGGCTGAGGGATGGGAACCAATCGCCATAAGTCTTGCTTTGCTCCGCCATATACTTACCATCGTCGTAATACTTGAAGTCAACATTCTCGTATCTCAAACCAGCTTCCATGTTCAGCTTGCCAAAGTCACGACTGTAGGTGACGAACGCAGCGGACATGCCCTCCTTTATGCGGTCTATTACATTGTCGGCAAGAGTGTTCGGGATTATGGCGTAGTTGGTATTGCGGTTTGTGAACGAATACTCGCCTCCTACCGACAAATCACCACCAAAAAGCGGATAAGAGAGCACCATTTTGGAAGCAATCAATCGGTTGTACTTTGAAGTGG
>ENA-OPCK01000021-OPCK01000021.1-human-gut-metagenome-genome-assembly--contig:-NODE-21-length-103175-cov-11.258349_pt1 | contig 103175 bp, 72 predicted proteins | sample MGYA00241249_ERZ501478 | MGnify/ENA primary metagenome ERZ501478 (study PRJEB25962, sample SAMEA2042629) | human gut metagenome | biome: human gut; feature: human-associated habitat; material: faeces...
GTGAAAGAGTGTTAAATGATAAGAGAAATGGGGTATTTGTGATACAGGAGATAAATGATTTGCAACGAAAATGAATGGGATTGCGATTGTTTTTTGTTACCTTTGCACCATCGTTCCTCCCTCCCAGTTGTGGAGAAGGGGACGAGACATAGGACTAATAACTATAAAATGTAAGAAACAATGAATTTAAAGACTTTATTTGTATCCGTATTGTTGGGCAGCATGACTGCTGCCATGCCTAGCTATGCGCAAAGCCAACAGGCGACGACAACCTTCCATAATCCAATGGCTTGGTCGGACATTCCCGACCCAGATGTCATCCGTGTGGGCGACAATTTCTATATGGTGAGTACCACGATGCACTTGATGCCAGGCGCTCCTATCATGAAGTCGAAGGATTTGGTGAACTGGGAAATCGTCAACTATATCTTCCCGAAGTTGACCGACTCACCTAAGTATGAAATGAAGAATGGCACGGTCTATGGTCGAGGTCAGTGGGCTACTTCCTTGAAGTATCATCGAGGCAAATTTTATGCGCTCTTTGCACCAAATGACCATCCTGGTGGCGAAACCTATATCTGCACGGCTGACGACATCGAGGGAGAGTGGACTGTCCATAGCCGTCTGCCTCACTTCCACGATGCCTCTCTCTTCTTTGATGATGATGACAAGGCGTATGTCGTCTATGCCACAGGAGAGATGGTGCAACTCAATTCCGACTTGACGGCAGTGGTGGAAGGTAGCCATTGTCGCCTCTTTGAGCGAGATGCCGAGGAGAAAAACTTGTTGGAGGGTTCTCGCATGATCAAGCATGATGGCAAGTACTACCTCTTGATGATTTCGTGGACGGGGGGACATCCTCGCCGTGAAGTCTGTTATCGTGCCGATCATATCCGGGGAGCTTATGAGAAGAAGGTCATCTTGGAGACCGAGTTCGCTGGCTATGGCGGTGTCGGACAAGGTACCATTGTCGATGCTCCTGATGGCAAATGGTATGGCATCATCTTCCAGGACAGAGGGGGAGTGGGACGAGTGCTCACCTTGGAGCCATGCACTTGGAAAGATGGATGGCCTATGCTTGGGGATGCGAATGGAGATGTGCCTCTCACGATGACCAAGCCTGTGTTGGGCTACGATGGCAAGGGAGTGGTGTATAGTGATGATTTCTCTCGTCCTAAGCTTGACTTGCAATGGCAGTGGAATCATAATCCGAACGATGAGGCTTGGTCGCTGACAGAGCGCAAGGGTTGCCTTCGCCTCAAGACTTCTCGCATCGCAGAGAATCTCTTCATGGCTCCCAATACTTTGACCAATCGTGTGGAAGGACCTGCTTGCGAGGGAATCGTCAAGATGGATGTGAGCAAGATGAAGGATGGTGATGTGGCTGGTCTTGCTGCCTTCCAAGGTGATGCGGCTCTGCTCTCCATCGTGAAGGAAGGCAAGCGGTCGTTCATCGTAGGAAGCAAGGAGAGTGTCGCCTTGTCGGATGAGGATAAGGTGGTAACTGATGTGAAGCGAGAGGAAGTGTATCGTCAGGCTCTGAAGTCGAAGGTGGTCTATCTGAAGATGAGTTGTGATTTCCGTCTTCATCAAGACCTTGTCACCTTGTCTTATAGCGTGGATGGCAAGAACTGGGTGGAAGCCATCCGAGGCTTCAAAATGATATTCGACTATAGGCGATTCTTCATGGGCACTCGCTTTGGTATCTACAATTACGCTACCAAGAACAAGGGAGGCTTTGTGGATGTCGAAAGCTTTACATATAAGAAGCAGGAAAAATAGGGTGGTCTATCTGCTTATTGATTCCGATATGCCAATGGCGACATGCCGGAGCGTAGCTTGAAGAAATTGCTCAATGCGCTCTGGTCGCTAAAGTGAAGGCTGTCGGCGATTTCTCCCATCGTCATATCCGATTGCTTCAGCAGATTGCATATCTCCTTATATAATAAAGAGGAGATGTGGTCGTTGACTGTGGAACCGCTTATCTCTTTTACCAATCTGGAGAGATAGGCGGTGGATACATTCAGTTTGTCGGCATAGAAGCGAATCTGTCGCTCCTTGCGGAAGTTGCGATACAGATGGTGGAGGAAGATCTCATATACCTCCTTCTTATGCCCTAGGTCGTGGGTGATGCTGCACTGCTTGTACGGCAATTCGTCGATGATGAGTTTGAGCACGTTGAACATACTCTTGATCATTTCCACCTTATTAATATATTGGTGTCTCACGATGTCGCGCACGAAGTGGAAGATGTCAGTTTGGTGAAGAGTGTCCGCTCCCTCACCATCTTGTCGAAGCCTTTGTCGCTATCTGTAGAAAAAAGTATGGGGTCGTTGTCGCTCACTATGAGGTGGGCGGCGTAGGCGCCAAAGATGTCATTCAGTTGATATTTGGCAGCAAAATCCGTGAGGTTATAAACGATAGCTTGCTTCATGGAGGCAAAGATACACATTATTATCTTTATTTCCAAACTTCTAGGTTTTTTTATTAGGTGGTTTGAAACTTTTTGAGTACCTTTGTCGTGCGTATCATTTGATACGCACGATTTAAACAATAAGATTATGCCAAGAGCTACAGGGCCAATCGGTTACATAGAGCATCGCTCTCCCCGCAAAGACGAGAACGGTAAGTATATCATTCATCCCCAATTCGTGCAGAAGGAAATGTATGATGCGGAGAAGATGGCGCACGACTCGCAAGGTCGATGCATGACAAACGGAGCGCAGTTTGTCTCGGTGATGGATACCATTGAGACGCTCACCCTCCAAGCTTTGGGCAGGGGCGATGCGGTACGCATTGGCGACACTCCTTATAGCTCCGTCGGGGTTGCCGCTGGAGTGAGCCGAGCGGCTGACTCCCGTGGAACGAGCGTTCCACGGGAGTCGGCTGCTCGTTCCACGGTAGTGGCACGCCCTTCGGATGTACGTTCCCAACCGCTTTGGTCGTACGTCGATATCCCCTATAGACGTACGTCCACATCCCCTTATGTCGTGCATCCATATCTTTTATGGATATTATTCTTGTCATTTTAGAAAGCGCATTTCTTGCTAATACCAAATATTTTGCAGAAAATCTTCTGATTATTAGCTAATACCAAATCTTTTCGTTACTTTTGTAGCGTCATTCCACCGATGGCAAGCGGTGATGCTAGCGATAATCCGAGGCTTGGCTCTATTTTTTGAGAAAATGGTACTTTTAGAGAATGTTCATCTCTTCAGAAAATAGAGATTCCTGCTAATGTTACATCTATAGGTTCTCAATGTTTTTATTTGTGCCAAAACCTCAAAGAAGTCAACTTCTTGGGTACTTCTATAAAAAGCATAGATAAAGGTGCTTTTAAAGGATGCTATTCACTTGAAAGAATAATGCTTCCGAGTAGTATGTTACTTGTTGGAGAAAGATGCTTTGAAGGATGCCCTAATATAAGGGAGATTCACAGTGAATCAATAAATCCTCCAGTCATAAGCGAAAATGCGTTTAATGACATATATGACTTTGTAAAATTGTATGTCCCAGTAGGAAGTATAGAAAAATATGCCAAATTTAATTTATGTTGGAGTTGATGCTGATTCTTTGAAGTTGCCAACTGGTACTTATATAGTAAAAGAACAAAATAAAACGAAAAAAATCATTGTGAAGTAAAGGAAGGACAAAAGTGGGCGAGCCTATAGTCAGGCTTGCCCACTTCCTTTTATTTGTACATTTTTTTTTGAGTTCCTTATTCCACTACCTTCCAATCCAAGAGTCCCTTACCCATATCTTCTAATTCGATAGCGAGACCTACGACCTTTCGCTTGTCAGCCTTGAATGGTTCAAGGTAGTTGTTGTCGATCATCTGTTTCTCGGCAGCGGAAATGCCTCCATTCTTGGTGAGTTTCAACTCTATTACATATATATAATGTATGGTAGTTACCACCAAGTCAATTCTTCCAGTGGCAAGCATCTTTTCTACTTGCACACGGCAACCGATGGCATTGAAGATGGTGCTCATGATAAGGCGGTATCGCTCCTCCATATCCATACTAGCTAACTTCTTGTTGCTGTATGGTACATCGGCAATCAAGGCTTTGAGACATTTCATCGCCTCAGGCAAGTTGCCAGTGTCCATATAGAGGTTCAGAAATGCTTGCGTTGACATGGTGTCATTGGTCTTGCGCATAGCTAAAGTTGGCAAGACTATCTCGTTCAGAGCTTGTCTTACTTCATGGTTAGGAATGCCTAGGAGATAAGTGCCGCTCATGTATCCTTTGATGGTAAGGTAGCCTGACTGATACAGAAATAACTCTGGACCACCACCCGTAACATCAGATGTCTCAATGACAGAACTTATTAATGCACAATTCTCAAAGTCTTTCAGACGGATATCCAAATCATCCACAAACTTAGGCAGGAGCGAGGTTGCACCAGATGCAGCCCAATAGTTCCTTAGCTCATTGTCTGACAAGGCATTGATGAGGCTGAAAGGATTGAAGACATCTACCATATTCTTTCGGCTGAAGTGATAGCCATCATAATAGGCTTGCAACTGTTCGATGGTCTCGTCTGTGCTCCAACCATTTTGTTCGCCCATCATTGTAATCTCAGGCATGAAATTCTCCTTGATTTCATCCTTGGTGATGCCGCATAAGGCTGCGTATGGTGCATCAAAACTGATGTTGGTCAGATTGTTGAGCACAGAGAAGAGGGAAATCTGCGTAAACTTAGTGATGCCAGTGATGAAGACAAAACGTTCGTAGTTATCGTCAGCTTTAAGAATGGCGAAAACCTCACGATATACCTCAGTGCATTCATCATGTTGGGGTGTCTTCCAAGAATGTTGCAGCGGAGAATCATACTCATCAATAAGAATGGCAACTTGCAAGCCTGTCTTCTTGTTTGCTGCTGATAGAATGCCATGAAAGCGATCTGCTAATCTAGCAGTTGGGTCAGGTGTGATACCATATAGATTCTCGTATTCCTTGAAGCGCAGATTTAGGTAAGACCGCAATGTTCCTGCATTAGCTCCGCCACGGCTCATGTCGAGTCTGATGACAGGGCAGTGCTTCCACTCCTTTTCCAAGTCCATTATCTTCAGACCTTCGAAAAGTTCCTTCTTTCCCTCAAAGTAGGCTTGGAGGGTATCGACGAGAACAGACTTACCGAAGCGGCGTGGGCGGCTTAGGTAATTATACTTCTTTCCTCTGTTGGCAAGTTGCCAGATGATATCTGTCTTGTCAACATAAAGGTATCCTTCCTTTCTGATTGTCTCAAAGGATTGGATGCCTACGGGCAGTCTTCTATCGTTAGTCTCTGTCATCATATGATTCATTCTCAGAATTATTCTGCAAAGATACGAGGAATAAATGAAATCTCCAAATTTTAAGTAACTAAAATCATTTCGTATAGTATCTTCTCACTTTCTTACGATGCTCGCTGCGTACCAATGATGGCAGAAATGTCGTATTTGGGATATTTTGAGACAATTCTTATATTTTCTGTTGTAAATGAGTTGCAGAAAATGGAGGGTTTTGTTCTAATTTTGCAAGCAGAATCAACAAAACTTCATACAATGCAAAGCAGAATTAGAAAAAAACTGGTGTTGGCTCTCTTGCTGACACTCTTTTCATCCACTTGGGTGGATGCTCGTTCGTATGTACTCAACTATTCTAAACCCTCAGAAAAATGGATGGGGTCCATGCCTTTGGGAAATGGAAGACTGGGTATGATGGTATATGGTGGCGGTCAGACGGAGACGGTGGCTCTCAATGAGGTCACCTTGTGGTCCGGTCAGGAAGATCCTGATGCCAACAATCTCTGTGGTCCTGAAAACCTGAAGAAGATGCGTCAGGCATTTTTTGATGGTGACTTGGCAAAGGGCAATGAGTTGGGAAATCAATACTTGAGTGGACATGGAAAGAGCTTTGGAACACATCTTCCTTTCGGCGACATCAAGATTCATTTCCTGAACCGTCAAGGCGAAGTGACACGTTATCATCGTTCGTTGAATCTGAGCCAAGCCGTAGCTTCTGTCTCTTATGATTGTGGCAAGGTGACTTATTTGCAAGAATATTTCGCCAGCAATCCAAGTCAAGTGGCTGTGATACGCCTTTCTGCCAACAAAAAGAAACAGATTTCTTTCGCTTTGTCGATGGATATGTTGCGCTATCATCAAATATCCGTGTCAGACCAACAGATAGACATCCATGGCGACGCTCGCTTTGACAAAAATGGCAAGGGAGGCGTTAAGTTCCGTGGTATCGTAAGGGTCATTCCCAAGGGTGGAGTGGTAACCCATGACGAGAAGTCTATCATCGTGAAAGATGCTGACGAGGTGATACTCTTGGCTGATGTGAGAACAGATTTCCAACAACCAGATTACCTGTCGGTTTGCGAGAACAGTATCTCAAAGGCGAGCCTGCAGGCTTATCCATCCTTGAGAAAGAAGCATGTGGAGGATTTCTCAAGATTGTTCGATAGAATGGATATAGACCTGGGCGTAGCTGCGGATGTCAACAATGATACCGAGCAACTGTTTGCCGATGCAAGGGGCGGCAAGCCTTCTCCGTCATTTGATGCCTTGTTCTTTCAGTATGGACGCTATATGCTGCTTTCTTCATCACGTGAGAATTCCCCTTTGCCAGCCAACTTGCAAGGTATTTGGAATGACAATCTCGCTTGTAACATGCCTTGGACTTGCGACTATCACTTGGACATCAACATACAACAGAATTACTGGTCTGCCAACATCGCCAATATGGAAGAGGCCAATGTGCCACTGTTCAAGTATTTGGAACTCCTTTCTAAGTATGGACACGAAACGGCTCGTAAGATGTATGGATGCGATGGTTGGGTAGCCCATACTATTAATAATGTGTGGGGAGATACTGCTCCTGGTGGTGGTGTCAGTTGGGCGATGAATGTGACGGCTGGCGCTTGGATGGCTACACAACTGTGGGCACACTATGATTTCACGCAAGATAAAGAATGGCTTCGCAAACAAGGCTATCCACTCATCAAGGAAACGGCTAAGTTCTTTGTAGATTATATGGTGAAAGACCCGAAGACTGGTTATCTCTTGACAGGACCTAGTATTTCTCCAGAAAATGGCTTCAAGACGGCAGATGGACATAACTATTGTTTGTCGATGATGCCAACCATCGACCGTGTCGTAGTCTATGACATCTATCAAGCTTGCGTTAAGTCGAGTGAAATCTTGGGTGTGGATGCCGATTTCCGTGCTCGCTTGCAGAGAGATATCCAATTGCTGCCACCTTATAAAATAGGTGATGATGGTACGCTCAACGAGTGGTTGCTTGACGTGAAGCGTTCCGATATATCTCATCGCCATGCGTCACATCTCTTGGGATTGTATCCTTTTGGTGAGATTTCCCCTGAGAAAACACCTGCTTTGGCTAAGGCGTGCGAGACGTTCCTCGACAAGCAGACACACCATGGTCAATGGGAAGATACCGAGTGGACACGTGGCAACATGATCAATTTCTATGCTCGCTTGAAGAATGCTCCAGAAGCCTATCAGTCGTTGGTGGGATTATACACGGGCTTTATGCGTGAAAACTTGATGACCGTCTCTCCTGCTGGTATTGGTGGTGCAGAGGAAGACATCTTTAGCTTTGATGCCACAGAGGCTGCTGTTTCTGGTGTGTGTGAGATGATTCTCCAAAGCTATGATGGCTACCTCGATTTCTTGCCAACGCTTCCAGCAGAGTGGAAGAATGGAAGTATCAAAGGTATCTGCGCACGTGGCGGTATCGTGGCAGACATCACTTGGAAAGAAGGTAAGGTGGTGGCTGCTTCCTTGAAGAGCAAGAGCGACCAGAAGGTGCGCTGCAAAATCAATGGCTCCTTCAAGAACTATGACTTGAAGGCAGGTAAAGTGCTGAAACTGTAGATCATATATATGTTGTAGCAAGGATATGAGAAATGTTGAAAAGGATAGATTTGACACAATTCTTATATTCTCTGATACAAATATTTTTGGAGACAAACGGAAAAGTTAGTAATTTTGCACTGCAATTAACAATTAAATACCTATAATATGAAACAGTTTAGATTTTTACTTTTCATGCTGATGCTCTTTTTGACATTAGGGCTTCAGGCACAAGACATCACCGTGAGAGGTGTTGTGCTGGATGAAACCTCTGAACCTATCATTGGTGCAACGGTAAAGGTAGGCAATTCCTCTTCTGGTACCGTGACCGACCTGAATGGTTCCTTTAGTTTAAAGGTAAAGAAAGGCAGTTTGGTTTCCGTCTCTTATATCGGATATGATACGCAATCTGTCAAGGTGACGGGTGAGAACATGAAGATTTTCCTCAAGGAGAATGTCAATACGCTCGATGAGGTGGTGCTGGTAGGTACTGTCATGAAGAAGAGTGATTTGACGGGTGCTGTCGTGGGCGTGGATGCCAAGACCCTCAAGGAACGTCCAGTCAACAATGTCAATGAGGCGCTCCAAGGCAAGGTGGCTGGTGTGTTTATCACAACCCCAACTCGTCCTACCGATGATGCCTCCATCCGTATCCGTGGTATCAATACCATCAATGGCTCTACCGACCCTATCTATGTGGTGGATGGTCTCGTCATGGACAATAGTTATTCGGGCTTCAGTGCCGTCAACTTGAACGATGTGGCTTCTATTGAGGTGCTCAAGGATGCTTCGGCTACCGCACTCTATGGTTCTCGTGGTTCCAATGGTGTCGTAGTCATCACTACCAAGAAAGCAGCCAAAGGCGAGGGTAAGGTGACATACGATGGATGGTTTGGTGTGCAAACCTATGCCAATACACCTAAGACAATGGGTACGAAAGACCTCTTCGAACTTCGTAAGGAAGCCTATGTGAATGGTTTCAAGCAAGTGAATCCTACTGGCAACGTGGATGCCTACATCAACAATGTGGTGATGGGAAGCAACCAGGTCTTTGCTGATTATGAGAAGGAAGCTTATCAGAACAACTTCAATAGCGACTGGTTGGATGCCGTGGATCGTACTGGCTTTCAGCAGAATCACATGGTGAGTTTCTCCAATGCCTCCGAGAAGAGCAACTTCTACTTCAGCGTGGGATATATGGACAACAAGGGTATGATTAAGAAAAGCGAGCAGAAGAAATATACCGCTCGTATCAATGCCGACCACATGATCAAGAAATGGTTGAAAGTGGGTACCAATACCTCATTCACTCGCACCGAGAACTCCTTGGTGGATGATGGCGTGATGAATCGTGCTCGCAGTGCCAATCCGATGTTGGCTGTCGATGAAAACATCCCAACCTTGAACTGGCAGGGAGTCTTCGACCAAAACAACTTTAATCCGATTCGTTCTTTACAAGTAGATAATGACTTGAAGTATAACCGACTCTTGTCTTCTAACTATATCAATATCAATCCTATCAAGGGATTGAACTTCCGCTCTACATTCTCTATAGACTATGCTTACAAGCAGCAGAACGTCTATACACCTAACGACATCTACGAGAGTGAGCGAAATGGTACGCAAGGTGAGGCGAAAGATAATCGCGACTCACGTATCGTTTGGCAATGGGATAACTCCTTGTCGTATGATTTCACTATCAAGGAGCATCATTTCAATGCGATGTTGGGTACATCTGCTAGCAGAACCAACTTCAGTTATCTGAATGGTACTTCTCAGGGTTATGCTTCCAATCTCTTCGGCTACCACAACTTGGGTGCTGGTTATAAGAGAGACCAGCGTGACTTGGGCTCAGGGTTCTCGGAGAATACACTTTCTTCTGTCATCGCCCGTGTCACATGGAACTATCTGAGCCGATATATGGTGACAGCCACCGTTCGTTTTGATGGCTCTTCCAAGTTTGCCGCAGGCAACAGATGGGGTACATTCCCTTCATTCTCTGCTGCATGGAATGCCAATGAGGAGAAGTTCTTGAAGGACTTGAATATCTTCTCGCAGTTGAAGGTGCGTGTGGGCTATGGTATTGTGGGTAACCAGAATATCGATGACTTTACCTACCTGTCACTCTACAATCCTACTTATAGCGGTACAATGGACAAGGGCTATACCTTCTCTTTTGTCAGCAATGGTCGTCGTGCGACACCTAACATCAAGTGGGAAAAGCAGCACCAGTTCAACTTTGGTCTTGATATGGGTTGGTTGGACAATCGTTTGCGCTTAACTTTGGATGCTTTCTATATCAAGAACAAAGACTTGCTCATGAGCCATTCTTTGCCTACTACCACAGGTTACACCTATACGGTGGAGAATATCGGTGCCATTGAGAACAAGGGTGTGGAGTTGGCATTTGGAGCCACTATCATTCGCAAGAAAGACTTGGAGTGGAACGTGAACGCCACCTTCTCTCATGACAAGAACAAGGTGACCAAACTATATGGCAATACCAATGTGCTTTACAATGTAGATAACGACCGCAACATTCAGAACGAGGGCAACCTCTTTGTGGGCGAATCTCGCAATACGCTCTATATGTGGCGTACCGGTGGTATCGCACAGGTGGCTGATATGGACCGTCTGAGCAGAATCAACTTCAATGGCTACAATGTCAATCCTGGAGACCTTTATCCACTAGATGTGGATGACAGTGGCGAAATCGACCAGAATGACCGCGTCGTCATAGGTTCTACCGACCCTAAGTTTTATGGCGGTTTCTCTACCGACATTATTTATAAGGGATGGTCGCTCAATGCGGTATTCAATTATTCTTATGGAGCCAAGAAGTTGAGCCCATGGTACACCGGACTGATGACAAGTGTTGGTACCACCAATGCCACAGTCGATTTGCTCGACCGTTGGAGTGAGACAAATACCAATGCCAAGTTCCCACGTGTGATAACAGGTGTGGATTACAACCATTACAATGCTGGGCAGATGGACTTCTGTGTGCAGAAAGCTTCCTTCTTGCGCCTGTCGGCTTTGACCTTGGCATACAATTTTGACAAGAGCTTGATTCAGAAGATCCATTTGTCAAACCTTCGTCTTTACTTTACAGGTTCCAACCTCTTCTGCATCACAGACTACAAGGGGTATGATCCTGAGACGGGTGACTGGTATCCACCTACGAGAATGTTTACCTTCGGTATCAATCTTGCGTTCTAATAACCTTTAATTCTTCAGACAATGAATAAGACGATTATCAATATAGCATTGGCAAGTATGTTGCTCATGGGAGCAACATCTTGCTCCGACTTCTTGGACGTGAAACCTACAGGCTCACTGACAGAAGATGAAGTGTTTGCCGACATCAACAATGTGGAGCCTCTTGTCACAGGTTTGTACAAGAGCTACAGAGGATGTAAGGAAGGTCGCAATGGCTTGATGAGTTCCTTGGGTACTGACGAGACGCAGCAAGGTAACTTCCAGTTGATATCCTCTGGCGACCAAGCGGGTATGGATAAATACAATGGACAGCTCAATCCAACCTCTACCCAAGTGAAGGCCATCTGGGACAATCGATGGCCAGCCGTGACTTCGGCAGCCAAGGCCATCTATGCCCTCAAGCGTACCACTCCTTCGGCGAAGGCTACGCAGTTGATGGGTGAGGCTAGCTTTATGAGAGGAATGTTGATGTATGAGTTGACCATGTATTGGGGACGCATTCCTATCATTGATATGGATAGAACCCAGGAGTTGGGTGGTGGTCCACAACCAGAGAAAGATGTTTGGGAATACATACTCAATGATTTTCAGGAAGCAGCCAACGACTTGCCCACCTCATACGATAATGAGCCACAACGTGCCACCAAGGGCGCAGCGCTCACCATGTTGGGTAGGGCTTATATGTCGGCTCCAGAGAGCACAGGACTTCGTGATTATGAGAAGGCTGATGAGTGTTTCAAGCAAGTGATGTCGATGGGCTATGAGTTGGTCGATGATTATGCTGATCTCTGGAGATACGACAATCCAAATACCAAGGAATCTATCTTTGAACTCCAGTTCGACTGTAAGTGGCCTGATTGTAATTACTGGGAGTTTGACATGGGTTCACGTGCTTGCGACTCTTGGTTCGGTCAGGGTTGCTCATTCTCAGGCTACGACTTCTTGTTGCCAACTCCGTTTGCTAGAACCAAGCAGAGCGAGGGTGGACTTTGGGAAGAAGGTGACAAGCGATTTGATGCTTGCATCCGTACAGACTTTACTTATTGCACCAATAAGTATTCGGGTGATGAGAGCAAGTATGAGTATGTGACACCAGATTTGTCAAAGACTTCTTGGACAGGAACCACTGATGAGTTGGCACCTCATATCAAGAAATGGGAAGATTTCCGCACTGACTACCAGTCTGGCTTGGGCATTAACAATATGTGGAATTCTGGTAAGAATTATCCAATGATACGTTATGCCGATGTTCTCCTTCTTCATGCAGAGTGCTTGAATGAATTGGGACAAACCTCCGAGGCAGTTACCCTGATCAACAATACGATTCGCAAGCGTGCCTTTGGTGGAACACTTCCTGCCGACAAGGCTTGGAACACAGGTATGAGCAAGGAGGAATGTTTCAATATGTTGATGGATGAACGTATGCGCGAGCTTTGCTTCGAGCAATGGCGTCGCATCGACTTGATACGCACGGGCAAGTTGGTAGAACTAACTCTCAAGCGTAATGAGTGGGCGAAGCAGTCGGGCACCATGCAAGCATTCCATGTGCATTATCCTATCCCTGATACAGAGATAAAGACTAATGAGGATTTTACTCCGGATGACCAGAATGATGGATATGCAAAAGATTCAGCAACTAAATAGCTCCAAATATATTCAATAGGTTATCATCTGTTAGTTAGGTTTATTTTTTTAAGTCAAAAAGAGGATATGTCGAAAAGTAGATGTATCCTCTTTTTTTTATCATTCAAAAACTGAAAGTCAATGCAACTTAAACAAAGATTACTCATTGCGGCAGGCTTGATGGTCTCGCTAGTCCCAGCACAAGCTTTTGTGCAAGTGCGTACACTCCATAATGGATGGAAGGTACGTAATGCTTCTTCTGAAATTTGGCATGAGGCACAAGTGCCAGGCAACTTACATATCGACTTGATGCGTGCTCACGTCATAGACGACCCATTCTATCGTCTCAATGAGCGCAGTGTGCAATGGATAGATAAGGAAAACTGGATGTATGAGACTTATATTACTCCTACAGAAGCGGAGTTGGATGCAGAAAATCAGGAAATCGTCTTCAAGGGCTTGGATACCTATGCAGACATTTACCTCAATAGCCAACGGCTCGTTTGTGCCGACAACATGCACCGTGAGTGGCGTTGCAATGTGAAAGGTATCTTAAAGCCAGGCAAGAATCATCTGGAGGTTTATTTCAATTCCCCAGTACGTCGTAATATTCCGAAGTTTGATGCGCTCCCTTATCGCCATAACACCGGTCCAGACCAGTCTTGGCTAGGTGGTATCTTCGACAAGACCATCAGTCCTTTTGCTCGTACGGCAAGTTATGAATACGGATGGGATTGGGGACCACGCCTCGTTACCTTTGGTATTTGGCGACCTGTCTTATTAGAGACATGGAATGGACAGAAAATATCCAATGTTTGGCACATCCAGAATGATGTCACGGCGCAAAGAGCCAAACTCTCTACTATCGTGGAAGTGGAGGCTTCCGAGGATATGCCAGATGCTATTGTGGCTATTTCTGCCAATGGAAAGCAGTTGGCTTCACGTGCCACATCCCTGAAGAAAGGAATGAATAAGGTGCGTATGGATTACACCATGAACAAGCCTAGGCTTTGGTGGACCAATGGATTGGGAGAGGCTTACCTTTATGATTTCAAGACGACCTTGAAGGGGAAGGACGGAAAGGTCATTGACTCTGCGACGGAAGACATAGGTATTCGCTCCCTGAAACTGCACAACGATAAAGACAAGTATGGGCATAACCTGTATTTCGAACTGAATGGACAACCTTTGTATGCAAAGGGTTCCGATATGATACCTAATGACAACTTCCTCAGCCGTTGTAAAGACTCAGTCTATCACGCTGTGGTAAGAGATGCCAAGGCGGTCAATATGAACATCATTCGTGTATGGGGTGGTGGTGAGTATGAGGACGATGCCTTTTACAAGGAGTGTGATAAGAATGGTATCTTGGTATGGCAAGACTTTATGTTTGCTTGTTGTACTTATCCTGCCGATTCAGCCTTCCTCGCATCCGTTAAGGAGGAAGCCATCTATCAAGTGAAACGCTTGCGCAACCATGCTTGTCTTGCAGTCTTGGTGGGTAACAATGAATGTCAGGATGTATGGTATGGATGGGGCAACAAGAAAAAGCAACTCGACGAGATGGGATATGGCGAGGAGGTAGGCAAGATGCAGCATGCTCTTTTCCATGAACTGCTGCCATCTATCGTCAAGGAATATGCTCCTAATATTACATATCGTCCGTCAAGTCCGTATGCTTTTGAAGATACTCCTAGTGATGGTGTCAATGGCGATGATCACTATTGGGGTGTATGGCACGGTGCTGAGCCTTTTGAGGCATATTATGACCATCGTGTCAGATTCCAAAGTGAGTATGGATTCCAGTCATTCCCTGAATATGAGTCGGTGCTGAAGTATGCTCCTTTTGAATATGACCACAACATCTATTCTGAGGTGATGATGCAGCATCAGAAGGCTGGTACTTATGCCAATCATCGTATCGAGGAATATATGAAGAGATACTATCATGTACCTTCTGACTTCAAGCATTTCTTGTACGTCAGTCAACTGATGCAGGGGGATGGCGTGAAGATGGGTATGGAGGCATATCGACGCGACCGCCCTTATTGTATGGGTAGCATCGTATGGCAGTTGAACGACTGTTGGCCGGTGGCTTCTTGGAGTAGCCGAGACTATTACGGAAGATGGAAGGCTTTGCATTATTTCACCAAGTATGCGTATGATGACATTTTAGTGGCTCCTCGTGTCAAGGTAATCGGTGAGACGAAGAAGCAAGAGAATAAGCAAGTTTCTAATTTGCCTACAGAACAAGGTGGTCAACTCAAGGTGGCTGAAAATACAACATCGAAGAGTGACAAGGAGATAGAGATCAAGTTGGTCAACGATCGTCGTACTAGTGCTAAGGGTGAGTTGAAAATCCAAACCATTACGATGACGGGTCGTGTTGCCCATACGGAGAAGATGAATGTCAAGTTGCCTGCCAATGATGCCATTCATGTGGTAACTAGAAGTGTCAATGAGTTGTTGGGCGGTGAGCGTCCAGAGGATGTCATCTTCTATATCACTTATCAGACTGGTGGAAAGACCTACTCCAATATCGCCTATGCTGTCAGCCAAAAGGATATGAACTATCAGAAGGCTCACATCCACACCGCAGTTACTCCATCGGGTGATGGTTACGATGTCAAGTTGACTACCGATGTCTTCGCTCGTGGTGTATTTATGTCTATCAAGGGCATTGATAACTTCTTTGCAGACAACTATTTCGACTTGCTTCCAAAGTCCTCACGTACCATACATGTGAGAAGTGGCAAGAGCTTGGAGCAGTTTAAGAAGGAGTTGGAGGTCATCTCCTTGGTCGATACGTATTGATGTGGTGTAAATAATTCTCTCTGTACGATGCTAGATTATGCATTTCAGCAAGGGGGGTCATCCAACTTCGGTTCAGGCTATGGCAGTGGTTATGTCAATTATGCCAATCAACCAGCTCTATCGAATGCCATGTCTTTGGTCATGTAGGCAAGCCTTGGCTCACCCAGTATTGGGTACGTAGGGTAGTGGGAACAAGCTTATGGTGGTACTACTCCTGATTTGGGACTATGTAAAAATTCACGCCTAGTTAGGTAGGAATTTTTTCCTAACTAGAGAAAAATGAAAGTGGGGGTAATGGGTATGAAAAACCTCCGTCACAATTGCTTGTGGCGGAGGCTTCTTTTATCTAACAAATAGCAAGTTTTTTTATTCTTTTGTGATTTCAATGATATGGCTCACCATATCGTTGCTTGACAGTACCTTGATGCCTACATTCATCAAGTAATCACCAGTATAGACCTTGTCGTTGCATGTCAACCATGACTGGCGACCTGGCATCAGGCTTACTTCCTTGACACGGTATTTGGCGTTAGCCTCCAAACCTTGTAGCTTGGTAGGCAAGAGGTTCTCATTGTATCGAGGATGGATGTCATAGGCGAATACCAATGCATGGCTCTTGTCTTCGCTGACACGCTGAAGTACGCAGTGCTCTCCGTCGTATGGTGATACCAAGCGGTAGAGGTCTGGACTATAGATCACTGGCTTCAGACGATTGTACTCCTTGATAGCGTTCTGGCAATACTGCTTGTCCTCATCGCTTACTTTCTTGAAACCGATGTCGAAGCCCAGTTTGCAAGAGAAGGCTACATCAACACGGAACTTCATGCTGGCTCTGCCATTCCAGTCGGTGACGTGGGCGCACATTGCCTTGGAAGGCATGAAGTGGGAGAAGCCCCATTGGATGAAGAGTCGCTCTACAGGGTCGGTATTGTCACTGCACCAATACTCGGTGAAATACTTCAAAGCCTCATAGTCGCAGCGACCGCCACCACCTGAGCAAAGCATCATGCGAAGCTCTGGATACTGAGCGTGGATGCGTCTTACCACTTTGTAGAATCCTTGGACAAAGTCGTAATAGAGATTGCCTTGGTTCTGCTTCTCGTAGTAAGAATAGATGTTAGTGATAGGGCTATTGCAATCCCACTTGAAGAACTTCAACTTAGGATTTTCTGTCATCAACTTCTCTACCACACCATACACATAGTCCTGTACCTTTGGATTGCTCATGTCCAAGACCAGCTGATTGCGGAAATAATAAGTCTCTCTATTTGGCAATTTCAAAATCCAGTCTGGGTGCTTTTCCGCTAGTTCGCTTTTAGGATTCACCATCTCAGGTTCTATCCATAGACCGAACTCCACACCATTGTTGTTGGAGGTCTTCACGAGGTAAGGGATGCCGTTTGGAAGTTTGTCCTTGGTTACGTCCCAATCGCCAAGACCGGCGTTGTCGCTCTGTCGAGGGTACTTGTTGCCAAACCAACCATCATCGAGAAGGAACATATCGACACCCAATTCTTTGGCTTCGCCGATTAATCCCGTCAACTTCTCTTCATTGAAGTCGAAGTAGGTGTTCTCCCAGTTGTTGAGAAGAGTCAGACGGTCTTCCTTGCCCTTGTAGAGTTGGTGGTTGAGTGCCCAACGCTGGAAGTTGCGGCTACCCTCGCCAATACCATTCTCACTATAGGTGAAGTAGAAGTCTGGTGTACGGAACACTTGACCTTTCTTGAGTGTATAGGCAGAAGCGTCTGGGTTGATGCCACTGATGATGCGAAGGGCATTGTTGTGATCCACCTCAAAGGTGAAGCGATAGTTGCCTGTCCATCCGATCGTTCCCATGATAACCTTACCTTCGTTTTCACGCACTTTGCCTCCCAAGCCTACTTCGAAGAATGGCTCGACAAACATATTGGTGCGGCTTCCCAGTCGGGTATCAACGATTTTCTTGCCATAGTTGAGTTCGCTCGACTTGATTTGCATTTCTTTTGCCCAGTCACCGGAGAACTCATTGAGATAGTATTTAGCATCCTCTAGATAGAGTATGGATGAAGCGTATCGGCTGATAGTAATGTTGGCTTTCTCCTGATGATAGATTTCGCTCCACTGCTTGATGATATTCTCTTGTGGATATGCCACATAATGGAGTGTCACATTGACAGGATAGAGTTTGTCTTTTAGGCGGATGATAGTCTCCGTTCCGCCTTCTACTGCTTTTTGTTCGTGTGATACGTAACTCAATACAGAAGTGGGATTGCCATCTGCATGGCGGATTTCAAAGGCTGGCTCATAGTAGTCTTCTGTCCCCATGACAGGATAGACCTCGAAACCCTTGATGTTGGAACTGCTGGGAGTGACGTATGGCATACATAAGTCGTCCAGGTTGGTTTGGTCAGAAAGGCGGTTGCCCAGATAAGTCTGGTACAAGCGCCCATTGTCCTTCACTTGCAATACGAGTTGCGTGCTGTTGGTCGTTATTGAAATGTTAGAGTGCGCCAGCATAAAAGCTGGCACACTCAGTAAACTTACCAACGTGAAAATGAATTTTTTCATGTTGTTGCTTTTAAAATAGTTGATACTTGTATATTTTAATCTTGGCTAGCAGAGAGAGCAATGCCAGGAATCATTTCGGTTACTTAACCAAGATCTTTCTAGTCTGGTTGTCCACCTTGACAAGGTACAGACCTGCAGTAGCAGAGATGACCTTGTTGGTTACACCCTTGGCAACGAGTTGACCTGCTGCGTTGTAAACGGAAACGGTAGCCTTGCTTGTGCCTTGTGCGAGGATTCCACCATCTACGGCAATCACTTGTACCTCCTTGTTGCTATTGTCGCTTACGGTCTTGATGCCTGTAGAAACATAGTCTGTCTTGGTGAAAGCGCTGCATACAGCATCAGGATTGACAGCAGATACGCCTACCTCATAGTTTGCCTCAGGAATGTTCAATGTGTATGACATAGAAGAAGGATCATCACTACGTAAAGCAGTCTGCAGGTCTTGGATGGTCTTCAAGGCACCAGTCTCAATGTCAGCAGGGAGAATCATGGAAGTCCAACCAGTCTCCTTGTTCTTGACATATACATTGTAGGCTGTGCTCAAGTTGTCTTCGTTGCCAGCCCAGGTGATGGTCAGTTTGCCGTTCTCATAAGATGCTTCTACGTTTGTAGGTGCCTCTGGTGTCTCTACTTCATTCTCGTCAGTATTCTTAAAGAGTTTGGCTGCAGTGCCTTCAAATTCGCCTGTTCCGAATACATCCACGGAGGTAGCGCTTGTCAGGTGACCTAATTCAAAACCACCATTATAGAATAAGTCTGGCAATGCTCCCTTGTCTTGGAGATCGAAAGTGCCAGATGCATTCTGGAAAAGAACGCGAACACCCCAATTGTTGACGCCATTGGTATCAGACCATCCTGTGGAGATGATATCGACAAGTCCATCGTGGTTGAGGTCACAAGCTCTTACTTGTGCTTCAGCTCCACCATAGAGACCATTTCCTTCTGCAGCTGTAGAACGAGTGAAGTTGAATTCGCCATCTCCATTGTTCAGGTAGATGTCTGCGTGTTTTCCGGAATCATCATTTGGAGTACCAAATGCGATGATGTCGAGATAGCCATCATTGTTGACATCAGCCATCACAAGGTCTGACTCTTGCAAACCTACGAAATCCTTGCCAGAGAGGTCAACCTCGCTGAATGTGCCGTTACCGTTGTTCTTGTAGATGGTCATATTGCCACCTCCATTGTCACCATCAGCCCAACCATTTGCAACGATGTCGAGCCAACCGTCTCCATTGAGATCGCCCATGACTACAGCACCATGTGATAATGGGCGCATGATTTTCTTAGGTGTGGCTACGATGTTGTCATCTTGGTCGATATCCATGTCAAACAAGCCGCCAGGTGTTGGGTTGCTTTCGTAAGGGATAGGTTCGAACACCTTCTGCTCGGTGAATGTGCCATCTCCATTGTTCTTGTAGAGAGCTAGCTTGCGCTCGCCTTTTTCCTCGTCGCCATCCATATACTTGTGGTATATCTGCATCACGATGTCTGGATAGCCATCATGGTCATAGTCTCCGATGGAGATAGACGACTTACTAAAGTTGCCACCCCATTCGTTGCTTTCGTTTACTCCTTGTGCCAATCCTGTGTTGGCTACCAGTGCGAACTTGTAGTTGTTGGCTGCTCCGCCATTCTTATATAATAAGGTGTAGCATCCTCCATTCACGCCCTCATTGATGCTCAAGCCGTCTCCACTTTTACCGTTGGAAATGAAGTCGAGGTTACCGTCATTGTTGAAGTCAATCCATCGAGTGGTATTCCAGATGGTAGGTGGAAGACCGAATCCCTTGAATGTACCATCGTCGTTCATTCCAGATCTAGGAGTTGAAGCGAATCCCTCAAAATTACTGTTGCCCTTGTTGATGAATATCATGCCCATAGGCTCCCATGAATCTACGCCCCAAGTATTATCGTTGCCACTGTAGTGCTCGCCACCATAATAGATGTCCATCAAGCCATCGTTGTTGATGTCGGCGATAGCTGGAGCACCTCTATGAGTTTGGAGGAATGCATCATCGGCAATTTTCTCGAAAACTTGTGCATTTGCTACTGCACTCATTGCTAACAATGTAGCTGAGAATAATGACTTAGTCAATAAAGAGTTGAAATGTCTCATAAAATAAAGGTTTTAAAAATTAGATAATATGTTTCAATTTCGATTGCAAAGTTAATGGAAAAGACGCACATTCTTGCTATACAAATGTATCAAAGAATAGCAAGAATGTGCCGTAATTGCTTGTGAAGTTGCTATTTAATCCACCAGTTGTTGATATCTTTTAGTTTTTGACGAAGTGCTTCACCTATCGTAGGCTTGTAGGCTATTTGCTCTACCATCAATTGTGGGTGATTGCTGCGATGGTGAGAGATGCGCAACAAGTCGAAGAAGCGATTTCCCTCAAAGCAAGTCTCTGCTGCCATCTCTTGCAAAATGCAATTTTCTACGTATTCGATGCTGTCGGATAGCGTGGCACTCTCTGGTATCGTATATAACTTGGTGTCAAATTGGATGCCCAGTCCGCAACCTCTTGCAGCGATGCCTTGGTTGCCATCATATTTGGATGACTTGAAGTTGATATAGGCAGGGAGATTCTTCACCTCGTTGCTATCTACCTTCAAGGTATCACTGAGGCTCTTGTCTTTGAGTCCATACTTGAGTGTGGCAAAGGCTATGGAAGGTTTGCCCATCCGGTTGATGGCCTCTGCGTAACGTAGGTACAACATGCTAGGACGATAGAGGGCAAGTGAGGTGAGAGGACGATTGCTTAATTCATCGGTCTCGCTGCCACTCAGATTATTGTAGAACTTAGTGATGAGTGTGCGTGGCATGGCTTCGCCCACGGTGACTGTACCATAAGCAGCTGGTAAAACCTTGCCGCTGTTGAGTTCTACACATCCACGCAAGTCGCCAATGAAATAGCGGGAGATGGCTTGACCATTGCTCGTGTGGAAGTAATCTCGCTTCGACATCTCAGCCATAAAATGGCTCGCAGGAAGCAAGGCAGGCTTCTCGCTATAGGTAAGTTTGCGTAGCTGACTATGATAACTTCTCAGGTCGGAATCGAATACAAGTCGGCTTAGTACCTCGTTTCGATAGGCTGTGTTATTGTTGAGGTTGGCACTACTACGAGTGTCGGAAGCGTAATAGTTCGCATTTCCTGTTCCTATGGTGAGGTCTTTTCCGTCTATCAACTCATAGTAGGCTTGAGCGGCTTTCTCATAATTGTTGTTGTAGAGATAAAGGTCGCCAAGCAACATAAGGGTTGGGATGAAAAACTCGGATGAGTTCCAGCCATCAACGCTACCATAGTTGAGTGGACGAACATGCGAATAAGGCTCGATGTCTGAGATGAGTGTTGTGGTCAGTTGGTCGAGATTCATCTTCTGCATGTCGCCTTGCTCAGTGGCATTGATATTCAATAATGGCTGTGTAAAGTAGTTTACCTCTCCGAAGATAAGTGCCATTTGCAAGTAAGTCCATGCTCTGAGCGTCTTGATCTGTGCGTATTCAGGAAGCATGACTTGTTCGATGCCTTCTGTAATCGAAGTGTCCATGCGCTCGATGGCGTAGTTGCAGTTGTTGATGATGGTGTAGAAGTCACGCTTGTCAGCGTATGGGTTGTCTTGGGTTACCTCGAAGTTTTCTATCTGCTTCAAGTCGGTAGTGGCGAATGTGGGGTCGGTCGTCATCAGGTCGCCTCTCAGTTCTCCCATCAGGATGCAGCGGTCTGCCACTTTCTGTACTTGGGCAAGGATGCCCATCACGGAATAGATGGAGTCGTTGGCGTTGTTGAGACGGTTGTCTTCTTCGAATGCCACACGGTCGGAGTTGATGTCCATCATGTCACTGCAGGATGTACTGCCGAGAGCCATGGCTCCCAGCAATACACATATCTTAGTATATTTCATTTTCTTCATGTCTTGATGTTTTAATGCTTACTTTCTTGTACAAGTATCGTATTACAAGTTGAGCTTGATACCTATGTTATAGCTTCGAGTGGAAGGGGTAAGACCAGCGTCGATGCCTTGGTACAGCAAACTGTTACCATAGCCATACTCTGGGTCTGAACCTAGGTACTTGGTGAGCGTGAACACATTGTTGACAGCTACCCATACCGATGCTCCCTGGATGAACTTCGCCTTGATAGGTAAGGTGTAGGAGGCTGTTATCTGTCTCAACTTGAGATAAGAAGCGTCTTCTATCCATCTGTCGCTGAATCGAGCGTTGCCCATAGGGTCACCATATGTGGCTTTTGGTACTGTCGTGATTTGACCATCTGCTACCCAACGATTATTCATGTTCTCAGTTTGGTTGTTGAGGCTGCTTCCCGATTCCAAGTTGGCACGAAGTGCATTGTAGGCATCGTTGCCAAGTGAGTAAGTGAAAGTGGCTCCTAGACAGAAACGTTTGTACGCCACATTGAAATGGAAGTTGCCATAGATGTCTGGGTTCGGATCTCCGATAATCTGGCGGTCTCCCTCGTCAATATAGCCATCCTTGTTGCGGTCGTCGAAGTGGATGTCACCTGCGCCGAATGGTGTGATGGCTCCCGTTTCGGAAACGACGTTTAGGTGGGCTTGCTGAGCTTCCTCGGAGGTTGCGAACACTCCCTTAGTCTTGTAACCATAGAATACACCTAGAGGTTGACCTACTGTGGTTAGTACCTCGCCACCATAGATGGAATTGATGATGTCGCCATTGCCTAGGGATTTCACCTCATTTTTGTAGTGACCGATAGAGGTGCCAAAGTTCAACTTCCAGTTCTGATTGTCGATGAGGCGTGCCTCCATACTGATGTTGTATCCCTTGTTGCTGAGCTTGCCATCATTGCTCCAGTAGTATTTCAATCCATACTCTTCTTGCAGTTGCTTTTGTACAAGGAGGTTGTTGGTGGTGGAAATGAAGTATTCTGCACCGATGTTCAATCGGTTGGAGAATAGATTCATATCGATTCCGATGTTCCATGTTCCCGTCTTCTCCCAAGAGAGTTGGTCATTGCCTATGTTGGAAAGAGTGAGACCCTTTGCCAATCCTGCATAACCAATATTCTCAAAGTAGGTGTGAGTGGCATTCACTGGTATGTCATCGTTTCCTGTCACCTCGTATCCCGTGTAGAGTTTGAGATAATTGACGAAAGGCAGACTTCTCATAAACTTTTCATTGCTGATAACCCATGCACCCGTTACAGAAGGGAAAACTGCCCATGAGATGCCACCCAGTCGGATACCGCTATCTGCATTCTTGCCAAATCTCGAATTGCTTTCCATGGTCGCAATGGCATATAGGAAGTAACGGTTCTGATAGTTGTAGTTGGCCATTACGTTCCAGCGAAGGGTACGCCAGTTGTCTTCTACTCCTAGGATGGTGCGAAGGGACGAATTGGTAACCGAAAGATTGCGCAAGTTGTCACTACCCGTATTGTAGCCCATTCCATAGTTACTCTCAAAGGTATTGTTGATATAGGTGAAACCACCTTCCAACAGTAAGTCATGGTTGCCTTGAAGCACTTTCCAGTCGGCTTGTGCACCCAATGTAAGTGTGTTGTTGCGAGTCATAAGCGAAGCTACGCTATTGTTGCCTTCTCCATACCAGTCACCTTGCTCGTTGAAGAGTTGTCTCTCTGCTAATCCAAAATCGGGTATAAACGCACTTTCCTTTATCTTGTCCCATGAATAGCCAACGATGGCAGAGAGTGAGAAACGATCGGTGAACTGATACTTAGGTGCCAAGGTGGCAGTGAAGCGATAGTTCTTGGTCTTGCCTTCTGCGTTCTCTGTGACGGCTAACGGGTTGCCGATGCCTAACTCGTCCTTGTCTGAGATCTTGTTATACAACTTTCCTGAAATGTCATATTGATGAGGATGATACAGAGGAGACTTGATGTATGAGAGGTAGAGTGGTGAGGAATACTCATTGATGCCATCGTCAAACAAATCTCTTGTAATCTGTGCGAACGAGATGTCTGCACGTGTCGTGAAGTGCTTGGTAAACTTAATGTCAGAGTTGAATCTCACATGAAGGCGGTTGAAGTTGGTCTTGTCTATATTACCATCGTTATGTGTATATCCTAATGAGAAGGAATAGAGAGCGATGTCGTCACCACCTCTTACCCCGACACTATAGTTCTGTGTGAAAGCTGAAGAGTTGATTTCTTTGTTCCAGTTGGTATTGTTGTGGCTTGACAGATAGTAAGAGTTGGATGGGTCGTCATTGAGAAAATGGTATTTTCCCATGAGTTGGTTGATGTTGTCCATCCCTTTCATCACATCTGTGGCATACATGCGGTAGTCGCTTGCATCAAGCATCGGAATACTCTTGAAGGCACTCTTGATGCCCGCCCAGGCATTGACGGTAATCTCCGTCGCCATGTTGTGACTACGCTTCGTGTTGATCAAGATCACTCCATTGGCTGCCTTGGCACCATAGATGGCTGTTCCATTCTTGAGTATCTGTATGCTCTCAATGTCGTCTGGTGATATGAGGGCAAGTGGATTGCTGAAGTAACCGGAATGGAGGGATGTCTGGTCATCTTGCGATTGCCAGATGACTCCATCTACCACATAGAGTGGTGTGTTGGTCATGTTGGCAGAATGGATTCCTCGAACCAAAATGTTGGAACCGATGGCATCTATTCCTGATTGACGTATATTTCTTGCTGCACCATTCAGATGAATGTCTATATCTTCGGAAGCGGAGAGGGCTGTCTTTGCCATATCCTCATTGTGGTATGAGGTGAGGGAGGACAAGGTCTCCGATGTATAGAAGGGTTTGCTGCTAGATACGGGAACTACTTGGATAGCCAAGTCTTTTCTGCCTTGGAGTGCTACGATTTGCAACTCGCAGCCAGGAGCCTCAATCTGTAATACGCTGTTTTGTGCGGCGTCCTTGAGTTCGAAAGCTCCATTCTCATCGCTCATGGCAACGTTCTTGGTGCCGATCACAGTGATGCGGGCACCAGCAAATTTCTCATGAGTGGAGGAGATGGTGACTGTGCCTTTGATGACACCTTGGGCATTTGCCTGGCAAGGAATTGCCATGCCAGCAACCAAGGTGAGGGCCATATTTCTGATGATGTTATTTTTGTTCATGATGTCTAGTTCTTAATAGGTTCGAGAATGATTCTGTCAAGACGGAATGTGCGAGTGTATGTCTTTGAGGAATATTCCTTGGCAGTGACATTGGTCATGACGGTCATCGTGGTCTTCACTTTCAGGTCTTCCTCGCGGTTGTTCTCATCCATGCGCCAAAGATTGTCCGTATAGTCGGAAACAGGAAACTCCAAGTTTTCGAATGCCAACATCTTGGTCATCTCTCGGCTTTTGGTGATCAGACCCTTGCTTCTGTTGCTCTTGGTTGTATTTCTACCATTGGCGTTGACGTAGGTAATGGAGAACTGAATCTTGGTGGAGTCTAGTTCTACTTCCTCACCTTCCATGGTGGCAGGCAACAAGACGGCATAGACATTGTATTTGCCAGCCAATACGTTAGGTATCTCGAATGTGACCGAAGGGTTGGTTGCCACGGAGATTGGCTGTACTTCAATATAACTGTCGCCACTGACGTTCTTTACGGAACTTTCTGCTTTCACGTTTCGTGTATAGACGCTGACCAACGTATTGTTGTAACTTCTGCCATTCTGCTCTTCACCTTCCACGGAGATAGGCTTGTTCCAAGTCTCGGTGTTGTCGTAGTTCAGTTGACTGACGCTAAAAACATTTCCGTTGGATGCTTGTTCTCTTGTCGCCGAACTGAATAGGGTAGAAGGTTGGTGGATAATGCTGCCCGATGTGGAAACCAAGGAGTCTTCTGACTCTGGTGTCGCATGTTTGCCACGATAAATGAGGTCGCTTAATATCGCTAGTTGAGTTCTTACCTGCTGGATGGAGTCTGCCTTATCGGTATTGGTGTCATAGACCTTGAAATAAGGTGATATGCGGTTGTAGGCTGCGTCCCAGGCTTGGTTGTCTGGAAGTATCATGCTGTAGGTGGAATCCTCGTTGGCGATATGCCCCAATCCATATAGCTTGTTTTCCAAAAGTCTGTTGTAGCTTACCATGATGGTGTCATAGACTGGGCGTCCTTCTTCGTCGATATCCACTTCCACGCTGTTTTCTTCATCGAACTTGTTTTCATCAAATTGATGGATGAATTGGTATAGCTTCGAATACTTTGGATTCGACTGGATGTGTTCGTAGATATTGTTGGCGTATGGTATTTGCTTATCTATTTGATGAAGCAGTCCATTGGTGGAACGCAAGTTGGCTAAATCAATGTGGCATCCTTCGAAACTCGTATTGTTATCAAACTGATAAATCTTTCCGTTGAGCATTCTCACCCCTTCCTTTGTGCTTGTAGAGGTTGGGTTGGTATAGCGAGCGATATGGTTGGTCACGATTTTCTTGATTTCTTCCTCGTTGCTAGTCTCCAAGTTGGCAAGGGCTTCATTGGAGGGAGCAAAGACTGTATAGGTCTGTGAAGAAGAAAGCACCTTATCGTAGCCAACGGAAGCTGCCAATTCTGCAAAGCGAGATGTCTCACTGTTTTGACAAAGAGCCTCGTATAGGTTGGAGGTCGCATGGGAGACGTTGTTGTCGGTCTCAAAGTGGTCATCCCACTCGCTGCAAGAACTGAAAAGTGTTATTGCAGCGAGAGTAAGGATGCCAGAATATCTCTTGATGTTGATCATATCATGTTTCTTTTTAAGCGATTGTTGTTTATTTTTCTGCTTAATCCCTTCCTTCATTCTCTATGTAACTGATAGGGACCAATTCGAAGTAGTCGAGATGGAACTCTCCATTCTCCGACTCAATGTTCTTGGCACGGAAGTAATGAGCACCGTAATCTTGCCAGGTAAACTTATTGACGATGAATCTAAGGCATGCGTCGCCTTCTCGTAAAGTCGTCTTGTAAACGGCATTGAGGATGGAGTTAGGGCCTTTCATATAGCCTCGGTTGCGCATCATCTTATCATTTTCCTCACCATCATCTTTGGTGTTTTCATCCTTTACCCAGCCGATTTGTGGATCTGTTCCCGTTTGGTTGAAGTTGGCAGGAATACCTTGTATTTGGTTATCGACAAACAACTGTGCGATACCTCCCCAAGGACGTGCGCTATAACCAAGGCGAAGCTCGTAAGTGCCAGGTGGTACTGGGAGTAGGCGGAATGTGAAATCGTACCAACCACGGATGGAGATTTCATCTGCTTGATAGTCATTCCATCCTTCTGATCCCCAGAAGATAACTTTACTGTCCTTGTTGAATGTGAAGTGGTCGCCACAATAGTCGGATGTCACGGTATAACCGCCTTCACTGAGGAATGGCAATTGCCAACGGATATTATTGTTGGTTACCTCTGGCATCAGGGAATAAGCGTCGAAACGGATTCGCTTGTTGAGTACATCTTGGCGCATGTTGTCTTCGTCATAGACCAAGATGTTGTTCAGGCAATGTATGTAGCCATTCATACCGGCGATGTTGCTCTTGCTCTCATCGACTGTCACACAAGTGCCGTTGGAAAGGGTATTGATCTTATTGCCCGACTTGATTTCCATGATGCGGTCTTTGAGCATAGTCTCGTAGTACTCGTATCGTTTGTCCATAGCCGTAGGGGCAGTGTTGCCACCAGTGTAGATGAAAGCGTTGGTTGCTATCTGACGGTCTAGGATATGGTATGACACAAACTTGTTGAGCGCATTGTCACGACTTGTGTAGTTGCCTTTGTCCTTTGTGCCGTAGTATTGCTCAGCGTAGGCAACCAAGTCATCCAAATTGTGAATGTTGGCTTCTTGGAACACTTGGTTAGGCTCTGCGAAAATCGTATAGCCTAATTTCTTTTGGGCAGGGCAACGCATCTTGTAACCTAAGATGTTGGTGAACTCTGTAGTATAAGGAGAATGGTAACTCATGTCGTAGCTCTCACGGATAGAGTCGGTAAGATGGGTGAGTTCGAGTGCTTCTGAGAAGATACTGTAGTCTGCCATCATCTTGAGTTGGGTTCCTAGGTTCTCCTTTGAAGGAACCAGTACCTTGTCGATAGCGTGTACCACTCCATTGTGCAACTTGTTGTCGGCACTGATAATCTTTGACGACTTGTTAATCCAAATTTCGTTGTTCCCATCAGCAGCCTGTTGATAAGAAACCACCATGTAGCGGTTGCTCATATTGGATGTTGAGATGGCTCCTTCGGTGAAGTCCTTGGTCAGATAATCTTGTGTCAAACTGCGGATGATGTGGTTGTAGATGATAGTATCTTTCTCTTCCTTGGACAATGATTCCAAGGAGATGTTGTTCTCCTTGAAATATACATGGAAAGCCGAGTCGGTAGGAATGAACGCTGTGTAATGTCCATACGAAGCCAAGAGCGTTTCCTCGCCAGCATCTTTCATCAGCTGTGAAAACACAGAGAAGGTGGATGGACGATTCTCGCAGTAGCTTGCTACCGTCTCATCTGTAAATGTATAGTAGTTGTCTTCCGATACATTGTCTGTGCAACTTGACAGGAAGGTTGCTGCTCCAAGGAGCATTCCCATCGCTATATGATATATACGTTTCATAGTTTCTTGCTTTTGTGAATCTACTTTACTCTATTTCTTTAATTCTTCTCGATGCCACTCGATGTTGCGTAGAATGGATTCTGGTGCAACAGGTTGTTCAACTTGAGTTCATCTTTGTTGATTGGCATATAGAGCGCATTGATTGTTGCCAACCTCGACTGTATGGTGGCTTGGTCTTGTGTGGCATATTTGCGCATCAGGTAGTTGGATACGACATTTTGTGTTGTTCCTTCTCGGCGTGCTCTGCGCAAAAGGTCGAAGTATCGCTTGCCTTCAAAGAGAAACTCTCGTTGACGCTCATCGAAAACCAAATTGCGCATAGCGCTTTGAGAGTTGTAGCTAGAAAGTTGCAGCGAACCATTTCCTTTGGAAGGATTGGCTCTGTCGTATGATTTGGAAACCAAATCAATGGCCTCTTGCAAATCACCTTCGCCATTTCGCTCAACTAGGGCCTCTGCTTTAATCAGATATACGTCGGAGAGTCGATATACAATCCAGTTCTGTGTGTTGGCATTGGCGATGTAGTCGCTGGCTGCTACTGTAGAAGTGCTGCTTTCCTTGCGATATGCCACATATTTCTTAATAGGAATGGTTGTGGCTGAAGTACTGCCATACAGTGCATCGTTGAATCGGTTGTCGCTGTTTCTGTCGATGAAGGTGTTGTACTTGCTGAATTCCAACGATGACAAATGATTGTAAGAGTTTCTACCACCTGTGGTATTGTACATCTCATTGACAACATAGTCTGGGGTATCTGTGTTGAATTGCAATTCAAAGATGCTTTCCTTGGAGTTGCCTGTGCCAAATACATTCTGGTTGTAGGCTGAGGCAGTCTCCAGTTGCAATGGGTTGGTGGAGGTGTTGAGAACCTTGTCACAGTTGGTGATGCACTGGTCGTAGTCATTAATCCAAAGGTACATGTCTGCCAGCAATGTCCAAATGGCTTTTTGAGTGATATGCCCCTTGGTATTGGAGGTGTTGTTGTAAATAGCCTTGGCTTGCAAAGCAATTTCTTCCAATTCCTGCGTGAGCGTCTGGATGATGATGTCACCATCGGTTTGTGGCTCTTGGAAAGGGCGGGTAGTACCTACATAAGGTTCGGTGATGAATGGCACGTCCTTGAAAGTTCTCACTAGATAGAAGTAGCACAAAGCTCGCAAGGCTTTTGCCTCGGCGAGGTAAGCTCGTAACTCACTCTGCTTGAAGTTTGGGTCTCTTTCCATAACCGTAGGCGCATTGGCAATCACGGTGTTGCAATAGTTGATAGCTGTATAGATGCTTCCCCAAGAGGTGTAACCATTAGTGGCATCCACATTGGCATTGAGCAGATTGCTGATGCTTTCACTCGTGTTGGTGCCTCGTAACACATTGTCTGAGCGTACCTCGCCCCAAACGATGAAGCGCTCCATGACATCAGGCTCCTGCAAGGCGCGGTAGCAAGCGGCTACACTACTCTCGACGTCACTCTTCGACTGCCAGAAATCTTCGCCTGTAAGTTCTGATTGCGGCTTGATGTCGAAGAAACTGTCACATGAGGTCAGTGACGGAATGGCGACCATCAGGCTGAACAGCGGTATGATGATTTTATGTTGTTTCATTTTATTTCCTTTTTTGTGTTGCTATTTTGATAATTATAGTTCTGTCGCTCCTTACAAGCCAATGGTTACTCCCATAGTAAAATACTTGGAACGTGGAGTCTTGCTATAGTCTGCACAAATGCCTTGGTTGTTAGGAGATATCTCTGGATCTACACCTGTATATTTTGTCCAAGTCAAGATGTTGTTGAGTGTGAAAGAGAGTGCCAGTTGGTTGAGACCGAGTGGCTTCAACGTCTTATGGTCGAAGTTGTAGTTCAACGTCAACTGTTTGAAGCGAAGGAAGGAGCCATCCTCTACGAATCGGTCGCTTCCCAACCAGTTTCTTCCGTCTTGATAAAGGGCACGTGGTATCTCTGTCAAGTCTCCATCTTGTCTCCAACGCCAGTTTACTGCAATGCTTTGGTTGTCATTGCTATACATATTCTCTGCGTACATACGTGCATAGTTGATAACCTTGTTGCCGTAGCGGAAGTTGAAGAAGGCATTGAGTGATAATCGCTGATTGTACTTTACGGTAAAGCCAAATCCACCATTGATCTTTGGATTACAGTTGCCGAGATAGACAATATCAAGCTCGTCGATAGTACCATCATGGTTGATGTCTTCATAGATGGCATCTCCTCCACGGAACTGGCGTGCGTTGGTGGTGCCATAGGCAAAGTACATAGGTACAGCCTCACCATAACTATCCTTTACTAAATTTCCTTGTGCGTCACGAGCTACAGGGCAGGTTCCCTCTCGTCCTTCTACATACTTGTCGTATTGATAGACGCCTTTGTATCTGAATCCATAGATGCTACCGAAGGAGTTACCTTCTTGTACTCGACTTAAATAGGAACCATTGTTGTAGTCGAAGTCTCCATTGTAGCTGGCAAGCACATTGCTATCAAGTTTCTTGATGATGTTGTTGTAGTTGGATAGGTTGCCATTGAAGTCGATGACCCATTTGCCAGCCTTGATCAGGTTGTTGGTATATAGGTTCAACTCCCAACCATCATTGTCCATCGTGCCTGCATTGATGTAGCTGATACTTCCGAATCCTGTGGATGAAGGGATGCTCTGGTTGGCAAACAATAAGTCGGTGGTACGGCGATGATAAATGTTTAAGTCTGCCACGATGCGATTGTTGAGCAATGCCAAATTGAATCCCAGGTTGTATGAGGAAGAACGTTCCCATTTGAGGTTCTCCAGCTTGAGAGAAGCAGGCTTGATGGTGGCGGTGCCATTGTAGTTGTTGCCTCCTGTTCCCCAGTTGCCATTGTAGCGGCTATAGTAGAGATATTCGCTGCCAGGCTGATTGCCGGTAACACCCCAACCTCCACGGATAGACAATTCGGAAAGTCCGCGTTCTGCAAACTTCATGAACTTCTCGTCACTGATAATCCATTTACCTGATACGGAAGGGAAACAGCCCCAACGATTGTTGCTTCCAAACCGGCTGCTACCATCGTATCTGAGAGTTCCGTCCAAAATATAGCGACCGAAGAGTGCATAGTGAAATCTTCCTAAAACAGCCATAGAGCGCCACTGACCAGAACCGCTAGCAGTATATGATTGGTTGGCTCCTGCAACGGCACTGCTGATAGACTCTGAGGCAGAACCATAAGTTTGGAATTGCTGGTATTGAGAATTGCCTGATGTAAGTTGCCAAGAACCATAGAGCATCAGCGAGTGGTCTTTGCCTAAGTTAGGCTGCCAGGTGATGTTTTGGTCTGTCATTACGGTCAAACCTTCCTCTTCTTGGTCGTCTGCTCGATTGATATCGGAGTTAAGCCATGATTTTGGAACAATCTCTTTTGGCAAGAACTTATTGTACTTATTATTTTCAATGTCGAAAGTGATGTATCCATTGTAGCGAAGTCGTTGATAGTCGCTAGGCTGGATGAAGTCGTACTGGATGCGCAAGGTTGGAATGATGCGCATATTCTTCTGCAAGTTTTTTGCCAAGTGGGCGACAGCCACAGGATTGAGCAGTTCCTTTTGCTCGGAGCTGATTTGTGCATCCTCGCGTACATTATAATATGTATCTGTCGGATTGCCGTTGATGTCCTTACGATAAATGCTTAGGTTTGGCATCTTGCGGTAGGCATTGTCTAACAAACCGATGTTGCTGCCTTGGTATGACTGTTCGTAGTTCTTATGGTTGTTGGTATAGGTCATCGAGAAGTCGCTGATGAATTTCAGACGATCTGAAACCTGGTATTCCAAGTTCATTCTTGTAGATAGGCGATCCATCTTTTGTTCGATGGCCGTTCCTGTCTGTGAATAATAACCGAGAGAGGCACGAAACTTGGCTTTGGTTCCACCACCGCTGACAGCCAAAGAATGGTCGTGAGTCATACCGAACTGGCTAACTTCCTTTACCCAATCGGTATTGTTGTTATATTGCTGGTACTCCGAGAAAGTAGGGTCGTAGTTGAATTCGGGTATGTCGCACTCTGCCTCATTTTGGTTACGATTGAAGTAGGCTTGTTTCATGAGCATCGTATAGTCGTTACCATTGAGCATTTTTAGACCTGCAGGTTGCCAGGAACCGGAAAAACGATAGGAGTAAGAAACTCTGGTAGGTCCAGTCACACCCTTCTTGGTATGGATGCTGATGATACCATTGGCACCTCTAGAACCCCAGATGGCACAAGCGGCACCATCCTTGAGTACAGTGATGTCCTCAATGTCGTTTGGTGAGATGCTCAATAGGGTAGCAAACTGGTCATTGGTGGCATTGTTGTAGTCGAAAGAGGCATCTAGGTTGCTGTCGAATGGAATGTCATTCAACAAGATGAGAGGATTGGAGTTGCTGTTGATGGAAGTTGTACCACGAACACGTAGGGATGAACCACTACCTAAGTCGCCAGAGTTGGCAACGATGTCAAGTCCGGCGATACGACCTTGCAGTGCATCATCGACAGAAGCCACCGACATACCTTCGAACGCTTTCATATTGATGGATTGGGTAGCTCCAGAGACTTCTCGCTCAGGAATCATGAAGGTACCATCATTGTGTAGTCTCTTCGCTGTGATTTGCACTTCTTGAACAGTATGGCTATCATCCACCATCGTGAGGTCAAAGCGTCGCTTATTTTTGATGCTGGTAATGATGGTCTTGTACCCCACATAGGAAACTTTCAGTTGGTTCTCTGGATTCTTGATGGATAGAGAGAAGTTACCATTGAGGTCGGTAACAGTAGAAGAGATGATACGACCATTCTTGTCTTGCTCGATGATACTACCACCGATGACATCCCCCTCAGCTTCTCCTACGTGACCAGTGATGACGATGCCTTGTGCCATCGCCATTTGTGTCATCAGAAGAGCTGCGCATGTGAATATAGTATGTTTCATTGCTATTAAAAGTCTTTGTTAATATTAAGTTGGCTTATTCGGGTAATAGAGCCTTGTCGATGAGATGGATCACGGAAAATGAGGACGCTATGATCTGGTCGGCATTTCGGTAGTCTTTGTTGTTGACAATGAAGTCACGACCTTGTACGTTGTAGAGTCCTGCTTGCTTACTTACCTTTGCTATGTTGCCGTGTGCATCTGTAATATAGAGGTTGTTTCCATCACTGTTGACTTTGAGCGTTTGGAACTTACTGCTATTGTTACGTGCGGCAGTTTCATAGCTGCGGTTGCTGTATGATGTTCCATCAAGATAAATAGAATTGTCCATGAAGTGATATTTCAGGAAGCGTATCAGGTGCAAAGCCCATTGGCGCTTGGTGGCATCATCATCTTGATTGGCGATCTCTTCCCATGTGTGCAAGTTCTTGTCTTTCTTGAAGGCTTCTGCTAGGGCAGCATTGCTAGGTACGAATACCGTGTAGCGGAAGTTATTGAAAGAACTTACCACTTCTCCCAAGCCCGAAGATTCGGAAGTCTGATTCAATGAGAAGATACTGCTGATTTCCTTATCTTTCTCAAAATATTTAAACACGGCATCATTTCCGATGAGTAGGTTATAGAAGTCGCTATACTCAGCATGCTGACTGAGAATGTCCTTGACAGAGTAGGTCGGATCTTGCAAAACTTTGTTGATAAAGAAGATTCTGCCATTGTCGGCATCGTAGCGTTCAGGCTTTCCGGTAGTAACATTGTTGACAATATGAGCAGGCGAAATACCTTGCTCTATGTCGCCTCCGGCAGTAATGCTAAATTGGTCTCCTGTTCCTTTGATGCTGAGTGTCGAACCTCCCTTGCTTTGCGCAAATCGTAAACCTCCCTCATCAATATAGCCCGACATGTTGCCGTCTTTGTCCATCTCGCCAACAACGATGTGGCGATCGCAAATGTCATATAAACGATTACGGAGTAGCGACTCGTCTGTGATGGTCTTTTCCAACTTGTTCTTGTTGCCATTGTCATCTACGGTATAGACATCAGCGCTAAGTGGCTTTTCCTTGCTCTCGTTATACTTGAAGGCCCAAATACGTCGTTGGCTCTTGCCTTTTGCCCATGCGATAGGGTCACGATAGTTTTGGAGGGCTTCGTCTGTTGGTATGAGGAGGTTGTACATATTCTCCATAGAACGGAGATAGAGGTAGAACTTCATCGTTTTGTTTTGCAATGCCCAATTCATAATCTTACTATGGTCATTGGTCATGGAAGCGGCATATACCGTCTGATAGTCGATAGGAGGGTAAACCTTATTGGTGACAAATACAACTCCATTGCTGCCTATATATGAGCTAACGATATCGTTAGGGCTAACTTTCATCGGGAAACTTGATTCGTCATTCATACTTTCCCACATGGAAGGAAGACTTGTCATGAGTGATTTCTTCTGGTGGTTTTTGATGAAGAGAGCCAAAAGGTTGGTAGGGACATTCTCCCATGTGCCGTATGCGTCATAAAGATATTGTCCCTTTCCGCTCTTGAAATATTCATTCATTGCTTGGTCTGTAGGAACAAACATGACACCCATATCTTGCATGCTGTTATAGTTGTTTTGGGATGGATCGAAGTAAAGTAAGCCATAATTGCTCATATCATTGTTCTTAGGATCCATATTATTGCTTTCTGTGAAGTAATGTTTCACGAAGACGCTGTCTGAGATGAGAGGGTGGGCTGCATCCGAACCATTATATAAACTGTGTATCTTGTTGTTGCAGTCTGCATTGAAATAAGGTGCAGAAAACTTGTTCATCAAATGGTTGAAGAGTCCGGTCTGACCATTGGAAGCAATGATTTGTGAAAGATTCTTGTTAGGGGTTAGAACGTCTTCCATCACATGAACGTAACCATTCTTGCATGTTACGTTAGCTTTGATGACTTTGTGTCCATTGATATAAACCTCGTTGCTATCGTATTCTTTACCCATAACAGTTGCCCAGTCGTTATCAGTGATTTTCTTGGCAAGTGTATTTTGTGGAGTGAAATGAACGATATATGGATTGGTCTCGTCATCTATAAGATATAGTCCCTTGCCTTGGAATCGTGTCCAATATGGTGCAGAGAGTAGTTCGGTATCTCTTACATAGCTGACGCTGTCGAGATAGGTGTACGATGTGGATCGTCGAATGGCGGTGCCCTCGTTTGCGGTAGTCTCTCCCATAACTGGGTTTGCTAGCATTTGGGTGAGGTACGACATGTTGATCATGCTGGAATTGAGCAAACTGCGTTTTTGTGCAGCTGTCAGTTGCTCATAACTACTTATTCCATACTCGTTGTTTTGGAAAAAGCGTTCGAAGGCATCATCCTTGGCAGGGAAGATAGTTTTGCTTCCTGTCATGGATAAGACTTCCTTGTAGTTTAGGTCTTCTATCAAGCGTAGATAGGTCTTGAACTCTCCTTCTCCTTGCAGATACTCGTAGATGCTCCCGCCTAAGAAGTCGGGCTCCTTGTCATCGTAAGCATAGTCGTCGCTGCATGAGCAAAGCATCGACAAGGCTGCTGCGGCGCAACATACCGTTGCTTGGATTCGTTGGGTTGTTAGATGTCTTTTCATACGGTTTTTATATTTTTTGTTTATGTTTATTCTTGTTAGGTTTGAATTGTGGTGCAAAAGTAGTTATATTATATATTAAAGCGATAAACGATTTGTTCCACAAAATGAAACAAATGTATTATGGAAAGTAGGTTGGGACAGATTTTTTATAATCCTCGTCAATTTGTAGAATTATTTTTTGGCATTATTCTGGGAAATCAGTAATTTTGCAACTGATATGAACTGAAACATTGTTAAATCCTTAAAACAAACTTTCAAATGAAAGAGAAAATGATTCTAAGAATGAAAATGTGGGTATTGCTGTGTGTGGGCACTTTCTTGATGTGCCCCTCTTCCTCATTAGCTCAGCAATACTTTTTTATGCCATTGGACACTCGTAATGGATTATCGGAAAACCACGTGAAATGCATACTCCAAGATTCTTGGGGCTTTATGTGGTTTGGAACCAAAAATGGTCTCAATCGCTATGATGGCTCCACGGTCAAGCGTTATCGCGTAGATGATGAGGTTCTCAAATGTGGTAATCACAATGTCTCTGCCCTCTATGAGGATGCACAGCATCACTTGTGGGTGGGTACTGATCAAGGTGTCTATATCTTTGAACCTTCTACAGAGACTTTTCGCTTTTTCGATACTAAAAGTAATTTGGGTGTTCAGGTGAACAACTGGATAGCCCAGATTGTGGGTGATAAATATGGTAATATATGGATTGTTTCCCCTAATCAAGGTGCTTTTAGATATGAAGTTTCGACAAAACATCTCACGCAATATACTTTCTCAAAGAAAAAGGGGGATTATCATTATAATCCTTCAAGTATCTGTGTGCGAAAGAATGGGGAGGTATGGATAGGAACAGATCATGCTGGCTTATTGCGATATAATCCTAAAAGCAAGAATACCCAACGTTTTGTGGAGGATAAAAAAGGATTGTCGATGTTAGGTATGGAGATGTACGCCATTTGTGATTATGGCGACTGGATTGCCATTGCCGACCATGAGGGTAAACTGATGAAATATAATCCTACGACTCGTGTGCTGGATGAGGTACATGCTCCCAATGTACATTATAAATTGCTGAGAGCCTTGCTCTATGATGGTAAGGATTTGTTCGTGGGAACCCAAGACGGCTTGTTTATCATCAATGAGGCTATTGGTAAAGAAGAGCATATTATGGAAAATACGTTGCATCCATACGGCTTGGTGTCCAATTTGATATATTCTCTTTATCAAGACAGAAATCGGGGGCTCTGGTTGGGTACTATATATAATGGTGTAGATTACATGCCAAGAAACGGTATGCTTTTCAATAACTATATCCATATCCCAGAGACAAATACGATTAGCTCTCGCAATATTCATGAGATGCTCAATGATAGTATGGGGCGTATATGGATTGCATCAGAACAAGGAGACATCGATATCTATGACCCTAGGACTGGTGTCTTCAGAAAAGTGCCGACTACTCGTTATAAGGGAGGTAATAATCGCTTGGCTTTGTTGCAAGATGGCGACAAGGTATGGTCTGGTATATTCAAAAATGGTATAGATGTCATTGATGTTCATACTTTGGGAATCCAACATATTTCTCCTGCAGAGTTAGGCATAGAAGAGGCTTCTCCTTATGCTTTGTTCAAGGACAGCAAGGGAAGATTCTGGATGGGAACTGGACGTGGCTTGTATCTCAAGGGAAATGGATACAGGTTTGCTAAAATATCTGTACTGCCAGATTTCTTCACACAAGATATTGCAGAGGACAAAAATGGCAATATTTGGATAGCTACGATGGGTAATGGGGTATATATGTTTAATCCTAAGACGGGAAGAAGTGTACACTTTGAGTACATATCAGGTAAAAATAGCATTAGTTCCAATAGTATAAGTAGCATTTCTTTTGACCATTTGGGAAACCTATGGTTTGCTACCGACCGTGGTGGATTGTGTCATTATGATTTGAAGAGTAAGCGTTTCACTACTTATTCGGAAGCGGCATCTTTGCCAGATGATGTGACCTATAAGGTATTGGAAGATAATAAACATCAACTTTGGTTTGGTACCAATCATGGTCTTGTTTGCTTTGATCCCCAGAGAAATGTGGTGGCAGTCTATAATACGAATAATGGCTTGATAGGAAATCAGTTTTCGTACAAGTCGGCAGTGAAAACCAGTAATGGTACCTTCTTGTTTGGTGGGGTTAGCGGAATGTTGGAGTTTGATCCTTCGGCTTATGTACCATTCAATAGCAAGGTCTTTATTACCAATATTCGTGTTAATGGTCATGAATTACGACCAGGAGGTGAGGATGGAGTCTTAGAGAAAAATATCCTGTTTACAGACAAAATCCATCTTCCTCATGATATGAACAATGTGTCTTTTGATGTATCCAACTTGAACTATGGGGGTACGAAGAGTTCTTATTACGAATATAAGTTGGAAGGCATAGACAAGGAATGGATCAAATCTCCTGATGGCAATAATATTGCTTACTCCCAATTATTGCCAGGTAAGTATATATTGAAAGTGCGTACCAATGGTAATGACAATACAATCTGTAAGTTGGTGGTGATAGTGGACCATCCTTGGTATTTTACTATTTGGGCACGATTGATATACTTGCTTTTGCTAGGAACATTGGTCTATTATCTATTGCGTAGGTATCATTTGCGACAAGTTCAAAAATTGGAACGTAGAGAACGATTGATGACAGAAAAGCGTGACAAGGAATTGTTAAAGGCAAAGATTTCATTCTTTACGGATATCACTCATGAGCTACGTACGCCATTGACCCTCATCAATGGCTCTGTGGAGAGCATCACTGAGGAAAAAGTAGATAATCCTAGAGTGGAACGAAACATCAACGCCATTGACAAGAACTGTAAGCGATTACTTAATCTTACCAATCAGTTGCTTGATTTCCGTAAAATCGACTCCAATGGAATGACGCTCAGCTATACGAACTTTAATGTTTGCAAGATGATGTCCGATATAGTGGATCGCTTTGAGCCTGCTATCAATAGTCTGCATAAGTTAATAACGCTAGACTTGAAAGAAGACGACGTCATGCTTCAGGCTGATCGTGAGGCATTCACAAAAATCATCAGTAATATGCTCAACAATGCTCGCAAATATTCTGAGTCGTTTGTTCAGGTAGAACTATCTTTGGAGGGCGATAAGTTGAAGGTTGCTGTTATCAATGATGGCGCAAAAATTCCAGCAGATAAAGCGGAGAAGATCTTCAAGCCTTTTGTACGACTAGATGGTACGCATCAAGTATTAGGCTCAGGTATTGGACTGCCAATGGCGAGATCGTTGGCTGAAATGCATGGTGGAACTTTGAACGTAGATACGTCTTCTGAGTATAATAAGTTTGTGCTGAAGCTACCGCTCATCCAGAAAGGTGTGGTTGTAACAACAGAACCTACCCATGAGGAGCCTATGCTCCATGAGGACTTGTTGACAAGCCAACACATGTTTGCCGATGAGAACCTAAGCGTTGACAATTCCAAGGAATATACGGTACTCGTTGTTGAAGATAACGCTGAGGTCGCACAAATGGTAGCAGAGAAATTAGCGAAGGAGTATAACGTACTCACTGCAGAAAATGGTGAGGATGGTCTTGATAAGTTGTCGAAAAACCATATAGACATTGTGGTCAGTGACATCATGATGCCTGTGATGGATGGATTGCAGATGACCCAGAAGATCAAAACGAATATCGAGACGAGCCATATTCCTGTCATTTTGTTGACGGCTAGACAGACTTTGGAAAGTAATATAGAAGGTTTGCGCTCAGGTGCTGACGCGTATATCGTAAAGCCATTCTCAATGACTCATCTCTTGACACAAGTACAGACGCTCTTGGAAAACAGAAAACGTGAGCGTGAGAGTTTTGTGCATAGACCTTATTTGCCAAGTTCTAAGTCGAGCATCAACAAGGCGGATGAGAATTTCTTGAAGAAGATGACCGACTTAATTGTGGCTCATATTAATCAGCCAGAGTTTAATGTTGAGCAACTTGCAGCAGCATTGTGCATGAGCCGTTCAAGTTTGCATCGCAAAATCAAGGATGTCTCCAACTTGACACCTGTGGACTTCATAAGATTGGTCCGTTTGAAGAAAGCAGCTGAGCTGATTAGAAACAATAATTATCGAGTATCTGAGGTTTGTGAGATGGTAGGTATTAGTTCTCCTTCATATTTCATCAAACTGTTCCATAAGCAGTTTGGTATGACTCCTAAGGAGTTTGCTGATAAGAAAGACTAATTCCTTGAGATACAAAAAAAAGTCCGTGCCTTTTTAGGGAGCACGGACTTTTTGTGTTTATAATTGGAAGGTGAGCGTTCCACCATTTTCGATGTCTTTTTGTTGAATGAAGCTGCCTTTCAACTTTTTCCCATTCATCATTACGTTTTTCACGTCGAAATCTGTATCTTTCTTTCTGTTGGCTGTGATTCTGAAAACCTTGCCATTTTGAAGATGGATTTTCACTTCATTGAAGAGAGGCGTTCCTAACGCATATTCACCACCAGTAGGGCAAACAGGGTAGAAACCCATTGCACTGAACACGAGCCATGATGACATTTCACCGCAGTCGTCATTTCCGGCATAACCACTCGATGACGTATTGTATAATGTGTTCATGATTTGCCATACTAGCTTCTGTGTTTTATGAGGCTGGCCTGCATAGTCGTATAAGTAAGCCACATGATGACTAGGTTCATTGCCATGAACGTATTGTCCGATGAAACCGCTAGCATTGTCGTTCTTCTCACCACTGGTATCGGTAAGTGTGAAAAACTTGTCCAATCTTTGCATGAAGGCTTTCTTTCCACCCATCAGTTGGATGAGATCGGGGATATTCTGTGGCACATACCAGTTGTATTGCCAGGCATTACCTTCTGTATATGGATAGCCACCGTTTGCACCATATTTCAAAGGGTCGAATGGTTCAAGCCATTTCCCGTCACTCTTTTTGCCTTGGAAGAAGCCATTGGCAGGGTTGAATAGATTACGATAATAGCTGCTGCGTTTCATAAACCTGTCGTATGCTTCCTGTTTGCCTAGTTTCTTGGCTAATTGTGCTATGCACCAGTCATCAAAGGCTTGTTCCAAAGTCACGGATACTGATTGAGTTTGAACATCTTCTGGCATATAACCATATTTCTCCCATGCCTCGAAATTGGAACCTAGGTGTGAACGAGTGCTTGATGTATAGACTGCATCCCATATTTTCTCAGCTTCGATGCCTTTGAGCTGCCCCTTGAGGTAGGTATCCACTATGACAGGGATGGCATGGTTGCCTATCATGCAATAGTTGTCTTGTCCATATAAGTCCCAAATAGGAAGGTAGCCATATCTCTCGTAATGGGTAAGCATGCTATTGACAAATTCCTTATTCTTCTCTGGTACTATCAGTGTGTAGAGGGGATGTGCTGCACGGAAAGTATCCCAAAGTGAAAAGGTAGTATAGTAGTTCATGCCTTTTGCCATGTGCTGTGTGCTATAGTCGGGTGCAGTATAGCTTCCGTTTGCATCGCTATGGAGGTTTGGCTGTATCATGGTGTGGTAGAGGGCGGTATAAAACATCTGCATGTTCTTTTGACTACCGCTTACCTCTATCCGTCCTAAATGTTGTTCCCAAGTATTGTCGGCTTCATTCTTATAATGTTCGAAGTCCCAGCTGTTAGCTTCTGTTCTCATATTGTCGCGTGCATTTTCGATAGAAGTGTTGGATAATGAGACTTTGCAAGTAATGGGACTATCATCTTGATGGTCGAAATCGAAAAATGCCTTTAACTCTGAACCATTGATCAATGTTGCGTTCATTTCTTGTCTGCCACCATCTATGAGAATGTGGGAGGTGATAGGCTTTGACAGCTCTATGTGGAAATAGACACGACGTAGTTTCGCCCAACCTGTAATGATTCGCCATCCCTCGATGGTGGTTGGGTTGATGATATGTATCTGTGACTGTATGATGCGACGATTCCAACTCCCTTTAGGGGCGGAATGGTCGATGTCTAGATAGATACGCTGTCGATTACCTTTAGGAAAAGTGTATTGATGAATGCCTGTACGAAGTGTAGCCGAGAGTTGGGCGATAATTCCTGAGTTGCCCAATTTCACCTTATAAAAACCGGGATGTGCCTCTTCATCTTGATGTGAAAAGGGTGAAAATGGCTTTTCTGTTCCATCTTGAGAGGTTGGCATGAGAAGAATGTCAATCAAATCGCAAGCTCCAGTGCCGCTTAGACGTGTATGGCTGAATCCCATAATGTTTTGGTCATTATAGTCATAACCTGATGCCTTGTCCCAGTCGGGCGCATCTTGTGTGTCAGGGGAGAGTTGTACCATTCCAAAAGGCAAGGTCGCCCCAGGATAGCAATTGCCAGAAAGACTATTTTCTACAGCCCCTGTTCCGATGAATGGATTGACGTATTTCGTATGGTTTCCTGCCCAAGTGAAATTTCCAAATAGTGAGGCTACTATCAATGATGTGATGATTCGTTTACTCATTTTGTCTTGGATATAGCTATTGATGTAAATGTTATGTTATAAAGTTTAATACTCGCTGTTTAGGCGATTTTTGCCAAATGAAAGTCCTGGCCAGTCATCTGTACGGAAGGTGCTGGCAGGAAGGCCGAACTTATTGAATAGCTCGATGTCCGGATTGTCTTGCCATGCGTATCTTACAGCCAAAGGAAAAGGTACTTCATGGCTCCATACGATGATGTCGTTACCTTCGATTTTTGCCTCTGCTTGATGGAATTTGTGGTCGGCTCCTGCAATGGTGAAGTTTTTGAGCTTGCCGCCTTTCACTTGCAGTCCACCTATAGCTTCCATCTTCAGAACAATCTTGTTGCCATCAATTGTATAGTCGAGATAGCGAGGTCCCATGTAGATGGCATCCTTGGCATGGTAGCATTGGGAGAGCGCAATGAGGGCGAGCCGTCGTCCCACTTCTTGTTTGTTGGGATAATGTACATTGTCGCCTTCTCCAATGTCGGCCGTTATGACCATACCTGTATTCTTGACATGCAATGCCATTTCTTGTGCCTCTCTCATTTCTGCCCAAAGTGCTTCTGTCGGTTCATCTTTACGAGCATGGAAATTGGCTAGTTGTACGAAGTAGAATGGGAGATCTTCTTTTCCCCATTGTTTTCTCCAGTCGTTGATGAGCAGTGGAAAGAGATCACGATATTCATAGCCTCGTAACTCATTCTGTTCTCCTTGATACCAGCAGAAACCTTTCAGGGCCATAGGAACAAGTGGTTGAATCATGCCATTCCATAAGGCAGTAGGAGAGTTACGCCAAGGATGATAGTCCTTTCTGGCTATGCTGTCTGCAAACTGAGGGGCATATTGCAATGTATTCTTGCTGATCCATGACTCGATGTTGGAACCTCCCCATGTGGCATCGATGACTCCTATTGGAATACCTGTCTTTTGGTTGAGTTCGCGTGCAAAGAAATAAGCGACAGCTGAGAATTCTGGGACACTTTGTGAACTACATTCTTGCCAAGTGGAAGAATTGGCTACTACTTGGTGTGAGGGTTCCTCGGCAGTTACCTTATGGATTTGGAGCAAGCGGATGTTCTTGTGATTAGCTTCCGTCACCTCCTGGTCGGCATTGAGAACTTGCGACCAACCTTTCACAGGAAATTCCATATTGGATTGTCCGCTACACAACCAGACTTCTCCTATGAGGATATCTTTTAGTACGATGCTTTTACCATCAGAGATGGTGATATTGTAAGGTCCTCCTGCTTGTGGTGTTTTTAGCACTGCTTTCCATTCTCCTTTAGTATCAGCCTTGACTGTTATTTTTTCATTGTTCCAAGATGGAGTAATGACAACAGTCTTTTTAGGGGAAGCCGTTCCCCAAATCGGAGCTGAGGTTTGTTGCTGTATCACCATGTGGTCAGAGAACAATGGTGAAAGTTTAGGCAAGGCCATGACAGAATGAGTCATGGCACAAACCAAAATAGAAAATACCAAATGTCTTTTTTTCATGATTAGTAAATCTATGTTTCTGATAATTGAACTTCTGTATTTGAGAAGGGTGGGTAATCATATATTAAAGAACGATTTTCAAGGTTCTTTTTGATGTCGTTGTTGTCACTTCTATGATGTTAACACCTTTCGCCAGAACAGGGATTTCCCATTCATGCGAACTTCTTTCTTGTAGTCCGGTCTGTTCCATCAAGTTTTTGCCAGTGACGTCAAAGAGACGGATTTGCTTGATGACGCTTGAGCCACTATTGATGTGAATCATATGATTTTCCACCTTTATTCCGATGTTTTGGTCTTCTGATATTTGTGTATCGTTGATGCCGTCGGTGGCAAACTTTTTAGTGATGCGATAGATGCGTGCATCACTAAATGGAACATCATAAGTGAACCCAGTTGTATTTGGGGTAATAGTCTTGCCAGTCCATAGTTCTTTGATTTCCGACACATTTCCAGCATCAATGCCTAGGCGTTCGAAGGTGACGTTGCTGTTAAGGGTCGTGAAAATGGTCTTTCCATAATTAATGGCTGCGAGATATACATATTTGTCATTCTCGTAACACATTAGATTTTCAGCGTTTTGACTGGAAGATGCATTTCCTTCTACAGGTCGAAAAGCTTGGCAAGTGCGAGGAATCTCGTTGATGTCTTCGTTGGTAAGTAGGCTCAAAGCCCTTTCTCTTGAAAGAGAGGGATAACCTGCATCTACCTTGTCGCTGAAATTATCACCAGAGATGAAGGCTCCCGTGATGACACCAGAGGTGATTCTGGATCTGTTGACTCCCTCTGATTCATTGCCTCTTCCATCAAGTGTCTTCATCACCAGGTGGTCTGGGTCATTGGCAAAGTAAACTTGATTAAGCCACCAGCCATACGAACTATTGTTCATCACATACTTCGTGTTGTCAATGCTTCCCCATGCGTCACAACTGATACGACGACCATGCGTGTAGTGGGCTGGGAACATGGGGGCTATGGAGAGGAGAAGATATATATTGTCGCCTGCCTTTTTTCTGAGGAAGGTCATTCCTTTATTGTATGCTTGTATGCCAGTATAGCATTGTTGGTCATACCAACTGTCAGCTTCTATGGCTCCATTGCTCATAAAGTCGCATTTGAGGTATTCTATTCCCCAATCTTTAAACCTCTTCATGTCGTTTGCGATGAAGAGCTTGGTGCCAGGGTGGGTTGGGTCAAGGCAATAGGCACCATCTATTTTCTTGTAGTGTCCATTCTGCTTGAGCCATAAGTCCTTATACTTATATTTTCCACTAGTGCCAGGTACATCGTTGTTGGCGTATCCACCAAAATCACAGAATGGACCATAATAAAGACCAGGGATCATGTTGTTCTCTTTGCAATATGCAACAAATTGTTTGATTTGAGTAGTGGAGAGATTGTCGTTCCACCATGCGTCTAGACTGAGTACGATTCTGCCTTTCTCGTCATGGAAGCCATGGATTCTTACATTGTCTTTCAAAAAGTTGGCGACATCAATGATTCCATCGTAAGAAATCTTGGTTTGCATAACACCCCAACTGCTCCATCCGTATGGTGTTCCGCCATCCCATTCACGGCGTGGATTCACCATGGCGCAAGTCTTTCCGTATGTTTCCATGCCGACTCTCCAATCGTCAAAACAACCAAAGAGAAAACGAGAAGAGGCTATCATGGTGCCTTTTACTGTACCATGGGGTGTATTCCTTCCTTCAGATTGTATAGAGTCATGGCTATGTTCATCTGCATATCCAGACATCAATTCCAAGGTGTTCACCTTGTAGTAATCTGTGGCATTGACATGGATGGCATTTTTCCATAAGTCATGATCCACAGCTCCTGTAACGATGCCATATCTGTCAGCTGGGTGATAGATGGCAGTGACATTGTATGAGTTCATGTCTGTACGTAGATAATTAGCTGAATAGCTGATAAAACCATCATTGTCCCATGGCACCCAAAGCATGCGGTTGGTTCTGTCATTAGGCATAATGGCTTGGCTAGTCTCTGTGGCAAGAGGAACAAGATGGTTGCTCTTGATTGTGGATGTCCTAGCATCAGTAGATAAACTTAATTGTGTGATAAAACTGTTGTCGTTGTTGTAAAACTCAAAAGTTTGAGTCATGACAAGTCCATTACCAAAACGATAGATATAAGAGTATCTTTGACCATTTCCAAAGCAAGAACTCGCTTCTTCATTGCTAAAGCCGACGGCAAAGGCATTTGACGACTTGTAGGTCGTCAATGTCTCCGTACCATCAAAGGCAAAAGATGCTGAGGCATATACGTCTTGGAGCAGTACGTTGCCTTGGTTCTTGATACTGAGCAATTTGGTATCTCTGTCCAAATTGATTTCCCAATTGCCGTATTTTATAAGTTGCGCTTGTGACATGATGGAAAATCCAATGGCAAGCAGCAATATCATATACTTTTTCATTTCAAATATGCTTAAGTTATGTTGGTTCAAAGGATTTCACTAGATAGTGATAAATCGGCTCTATTTGATTGACTTATTTTATTTTGAAAATCAATGCATCCTTGGCTGGTATGCTAATGCTCTCATTTCTGCTGATGTTTCGATGGCTCCATAACTCAGTTATGGTTTGTGCGGAGTTAATGCCTATTCTCGCAAGTGGCAAGGTGAAAGAACGGGCGTTCTCTGTGTAGTTGAATACTGCGAGATATATGGTTCCATCTTTGTCTTTACGTATGAACATATTTTCAGATTTGTCGTTATTGCCTTCTAGTGGGCGGAAAGAGCGCCCGGTAGCGATGGCATTGACATCTGGATTGGTCAAGTACTTGCGTGCTCGATTTTTCACCTCTTCGCTACCATTGTCACTGTAGTCGTCACCTGTGATGAAGAGACCTGTGATGATAGACGAGGTGATTCTAGCTCGGTTTTCTCCTTCTGTGGCATCACGCAATACAACGTGGTCGGCATCGTTGTATTGGTATATTCTATCAATCCACCAGCCCCATGATAAGGCATTCATCGTATATTCTGTGTCCTTTATTTGGTTCCATGCGTCACATGCAATACGACGAGATTGGGCATATTGAGCTGGGAAAATGGGAGAGATGGACAAATTGAGATACATGTCATGGAAGATGCTGTCTAGCAATTGCATTCCGTAGTTGTAAGCCTCGGTACCTGTATTGATACTCTTGTTGTACCAATGGTCTGCTTCCATTCTTCCGTGTGTCATAAAATCCATCTTTACATATTTGTAGCCGCATCTGTGGAATTGTGATGCTACGTCTTCCATCATTTTCTTGATGGCTGGATGGGTCGGGTCGATGGCATACGCTCCGTCCCATTCTTGTGGCTTCCCGTTGGCATAGAGATATACATCTTTATATTTATAAGATGTACCTGGCACGGTTCTCTCTGGGTCTTTGCCCCAATCGGTGAAAGGTGTCCAATAGATACATGGCACTTGCTGGTTGGCTAAACATTGGTCTGCAAAGTCTTTGAGCTCAGTGTCGCTAAAACTGTTCCAGCCAGAATCCAATCCTGTATAGAGTAAGCCGTCTTGGTTGACAAATGAGTGAGGTTGTAAATCCTTGGCGAAGAATTTTACCACCTCTGTGGAATTGTCATGATTTACATTGAAAGCCAAGGCTCCCCAACTATTCCAACCGATAGGCATCGCCTTGTTCCATTCTCGTTGCGGAGCAATGATGGCATTGTTATCAGCATATTTCTCCATGCCTTCTCGCCAATCCTTGAAGTGTCCTATCATAAAGGTTGACGATTGGATGTTATGACCGTTCAAATAGCCATGCGGGCGGACATCACGGGTCAAGTTGTCGGCGACTCCACTAAACATTTTGAGAGACTTCTTGTTGTCGCTCAGTTCGATGGCATTCTTCCATTTATCATGTTCGATGGCACCTATTACGATTCCATCTCTGTGGTTGGAATCATATACGCTGGTCACTTCATAGCTACGGAGTGTACTATCGATATGCTGGGTACTATTGTATCTTATCCAAGCATCATTATCAAATGGTACGAAAACTTTACGTCTGTTTTGTGAGTATAGCAACGTATCTGTGTGGGCTATAAATGGTGCCATGTAGTTGCTCTTGAGTTGCTCTGCGTTCGATTGAATCTCGATGTTGGTGAGCAAGAAATCTTTGTAGATTCGAAAATGATGAACCAATGTAGGACGTTTGTTGGAGTAGTAGGTGATAGTCCATGATTTGCCTTTGCCAAATTGATCTTTGATGTTTTTGGCTTCAAACTTCTTTTTCGTGTACTCCTTGGAGGTAACAATACTGTTGCCAATTTCATATTCGGCACTTACGTCATGGGCTATCTCTTGTCCTTCGTGATAGACATTGATGCCATTGGTGTACTTCAATTCCCAATTGTTGGATTGAATACTTTGCTTGTTGCTGCATGAGCACAAGCTGATGGTTAGAATGGTTGTAATGTAGAAGATTTTTTTCATAATTGTTAGTTGATGGTATTTAGTTACTCATCTGTTGGCAAAGGTAAATAAAAAAATAGAAATTACAGGGTTGGAGTTTGTCATAAAATAACAATATATAGTTTATGATATAAATATTTTATAATTTTCTACATTTGTTATATCGAAAAGGAGTGATTAAATTTGTTGTTATTGATATTTTGTAGTACTTTTGCATCTCGTTAGTGTCTTATATATATAAGGTATATAGAGAGACTGATAACAAGAATGATAAAGAGAGAAAATAAGATGAAGAGAATTTGTGATTTCATTTCCCGATATATGGGAGTTATCGTGCTGCTGACAGCTGTCGCTGCATTGTTGTTGCCTGATACCTTTCAGTGGGTGGATGCCATTTACATCAATCCCTTGTTGGGAGTCGTGATGTTTGGCATGGGATTGACGCTTAATCCTGCAGATTTCAAAATCGTGTTCAGCCGACCGAAGGATGTCATTATTGGTTGCTTGGCACAGTTTATTGTGATGCCCGTGTTGGCTTGGTTGCTAGCCAAGGTTTTCCATTTGAGTACGGAACTTGCCTTGGGTGTGATATTGGTGGGATGTTGCCCTGGCGGAACGGCTTCCAATGTCATTACCTATTTGGCTAAGGGCGACTTGGCTTTGTCTGTGGGAATGACAGCCACCTCTACCGTCTTGGCACCTTTCTTGACTCCACTCATCACGTGGATGATGGCAGGTACCTTTGTGCATGTCGATGCTATGAGCATGTTCTTTTCTATCGTTCAGGTGGTGATACTCCCGATAGTCGTCGGCTTCATCATCCAGCATGAGTGCCCGAAGTTTACCTCGCGAGCCGTGGCTTATCTGCCAGCCTTTTCTTCGTTGGCAATCACCTTCATCGTTGGCATCATCGTGTCGCACAATGCCGAAAAACTTCTGACGAGTGGTTTGCTTATCATCTTGGTGGTGATGCTGCATAATGTGTGTGGCTTGCTCCTAGGATTCTCCATCGGCAAGTTGCTCAAGCTGGAATATAAGAAATGTGTCGCCATTTCCATCGAGGTGGGCATGCAGAATTCAGGACTAGCCAGTTCGCTAGCCACCCTTCATTTCGCAGCATATCCACTCGCTACCATTCCTGGTGCTATCTTCAGCGTATGGCATAATATCAGTGGAGCATTGATGGCAAGATTGTATGCTAGTCGCAGAGGGGAGCCTATATAAGATAAAAGCTTGCAAGTAATAAGGGAGTTACTTGCAAGCTTTTGTTGTTTTTGATGTATCTTTAGCTGCTTCCAGCAAACTTTCGAAATCTTCGCAGAACTCTGTCATCTTGTGATAGAGTAGGTTGCTGCCTTTGTCGGATAACTCCTGATCGGGGAGGGGACCACTGTTGATGGCGACAGTGAAGATGTTGGCGGCTACACCGGCACGTACACCTAGAGGGGCATTTTCTACTACGATGCCTTCCCATGGCTTTAGTTTGCCTGCCTTTTCCAATCCCATAAGATATGGATCGGGATTCGGTTTGCCACGCTTCACGTCGTATGCGGTTACGATATGATTCTCGTCGAGGAAGTCACCGAAGTCATTGAGCAATCTTTGTATGAGCGGGCGTTGACCACTGCCAGTAACCACGCCAACTTGCATTCCTGCGTCTGTAATTTTCTGCATGATGTCAAGTACACCAGGAAATATCTCTGCGGTAGGCATGGAGTGGAATATCTCTGTCTTCAAGTCATACATCTTCTGTGCTTCATCCAATGAGATGTCGATGCCTTTCTGTTTCTTCACCATCATCTGGATGGTGTCGATACCACGAGCTCCCTCTGTGGCGTAAGCATCGGCTGCGGTCATTTGGATGCCAAACTGTTTCATCGACTTCTGCCATGCCACAGCATGATTGGGCATACTGTTGTATAGTACGCCATCCATATCAAAAAGAACGGCTTTGGGGCAGAATTCCCCAAAGCCGTGTTCTTTTAAGTATTGATTAATTTCTTCTCTCATATTTGAAAGATTTACTTCTCGTTAGCCAAACGCTCCTGGATAGCCTTGCTCTCTGCCTCATAACCAGGCTTGTTGAGCAATGCGAACATATTCTTCTTGTAAGCCTCTACACCAGGCTGGTTGAATGGGTTCACCTCTTCCAAGAGACCGCTGATACCACAAGCCTTTTCGAAGAAGTAGATCAACTGACCGAGGTAGTAAGCGTTCAACTCAGGAATGTTGACCAAGATGTTTGGAACACCACCATCAACGTGAGCCAAGCGAGTACCGAGTTCTGCCATCTTGTTGACCTCATCCACACGCTTGCCCTCCAAGAAGTTCAAGCCATCGAGGTTCTCGTCATCGTGAGGGAAGAGCAACTTCTCGTTAGGTGTCTCTACGCTGATAACGGTCTCGAAGATAGAACGCTCGCCCTGCTGAATCCACTGACCCATAGAGTGGAGGTCGGTAGTGAAGTCGCAAGCTGCTGGGAAGATACCCTTCTGGTCCTTACCCTCGCTCTCACCATAGAGCTGCTTCCACCACTCAGCGAAGTAGTGAAGTTTTGGCTGGAAGTTGCAAACAATCTCAATCTTTTTGCCAGTCTGTGTATAGAGAGCCTGGCGTGTAGCTGCATAGATAGCTGCAGGGTTTTCGTCGAAAGCTACGTCCTTGCCGCAAGCCTTCTCCATCTCAACAGCACCTGCTACGAGCTGCTTAACATCGAAACCTGCTACTGCGATAGGAAGCAAACCTACTGGAGTCAATACAGAGAAACGACCACCCACGTTATCTGGGATGATGAAGCTCTTGTAACCCTCCTTGTCAGCGCATGTGCGAGCAGCACCCTTCTTAGCGTCGGTTACGGCTACGATAACGTCCTTAGCCTCTTCCTTGCCACGCTGGTCTTCGCACTGCTTCTTGAGCAAGCGGAATGCCAATGCAGTCTCGGTAGTGGTACCAGACTTAGAGATATTGATGACACCGAACTTCTTGTCCTTCAAGTAAGATGTCAACTCATAGAGATAATCCTCACCGATGTTGTTACCTGCGAAGAGGATTGTTGGATTCTTCTTGTCGTTGACGAGCCAAGCAAATGAGTTGCCGAGACCTTCGATAACGGCACGTGCACCGAGGTAGCTACCACCGATACCTGCTACAACGACTACCTCGCACTTCTCGCGCAAGGTGTTGGCAACAGCCTCAATCTCACCCAAGAACTCAGGAGTGATAGAAGATGGCAAATGCAACCATCCCAAGAAATCGTTACCCTCACAAGTGCCATTCTCAAGAGCTTCCTGAGCGGCCTTTACTTTTGGCTCGTAAGCCTTTACTGCACCTTCAGCAAGGAAAGATGCGGCCTTTGTAATGTTTAAGCTGATACTTTTCATTTTTCTCTTTAATATCTAAATGAATTGTTAATGTTTTCTCTGTTTATCATCAATCAACTCTATCTGAACGAGTCGGTCAAGAGCTTGATTTCTATTTGCGGACTGATGCGCTCGTACAATATATTATATACGGCATCGAGAATTGGCATATTGACGTGCATGTGTCGGTTGATTTCCTTCATGCACTTGGTGCCGAAATATCCTTCGGCTATCATTTCCATCTCTATCTGCGCACTCTTCACGCTGTAGCCTTTGCCTATCATCGTACCAAAGGTGCGGTTGCGTGAGAAGTTGCTGTAACCCGTAACGAGCAAGTCGCCTAGATATACTGAGTCGTACATGCTGCGCTCTATCGGATGAACGGCTTGCAAGAAGCGATGCATCTCCTGTACGGCGTTCGACATGAGTACTGCCTGGAAGTTGTCGCCGTATTTCAGACCGCCACAGATACCAGCGGCAATGGCATACACGTTTTTCAATACAGAAGAATACTCAATACCAATCACGTCGCTTGAAGTCTTGGTCTTGATGTATTCGCTTGCCAAGCAGTCGTTGGCGAAGGCACGAGCCTTGTCGGTGTCGCTGCAGCCCACGGTGAGATAGCTCAGTCGCTCCAGTGCCACCTCCTCAGCATGGGAAGGACCGCCGATGCAAGCCAAGTTCTCGTAAGGCACGTCATACACCTGGTGGAAATACTCTGAGCAAACCAAGTTTTCATCAGGTACGATACCTTTGATGGCTGTGATGATAAACTTGTCGCTGATGCGAGTCTTGAGTTTCTTGAGATGATTCTTCAGGTAAGGTGATGGGGTCACGAATACGAGCGTGTCGTAGTTCTGCACGATCTTGTTGATGTCGGAGGAGAAGAATATCTCATCCACATCGAAGCGTGCCGACATCAGATAAGCAGGGTTGTGCCCCATGCGCTTGAAGTCCTCGATGCGGTCGTCGCGACGCATATACCAACCTATGTGATGAGTATGACCCACCACAATCTTGGCTATTGCCGTAGCCCAGCTACCGCCGCCAATAATAGCAATTTTTCCGCAGTTGAACACTTCGCTTTATTTAAATTATGTATTATAAATAATAATGTATAAATGGGCTTTCGCCTTTACCCGTCAGGCATTTATACATTATCATTTATTCTTTATTATTTATTAGCTGCATCAATCCATCCCTGGATGGCATCAACAGAAGGCTTCTCGTAGCCGAGCTTGTACTTCTTATTGATTTCACCTATCTTCTGCTGCAATCCCTGGGCTTTCTCGTCCTTGATGTCAGAGATGAGGTTGAAACCAGCCTTGCGGAGCACGTATGCCCAGTCCTCAGGCACGCCAATCTCTTCCCACTCCTTGATGCTGCTCTGTGGCATCTTCTTCTCAGGCTTCATCTGAGGGAAGAACAATACCTCCTGGATGAAGGTCTTGCCTGTCATCAACATCACGAGACGGTCGATACCGATACCGATACCTGATGTAGGAGGCATACCATACTGCAATGCACGTAGGAAGTCTTGATCGATGATCATTGCCTCGTCATCACCCTTGTCAGCAAGCTTCATCTGGTCGATGAAACGCTCTTCCTGGTCGATAGGGTCGTTGAGTTCTGAGTAAGCGTTGGCAAGCTCCTTGCCATTTACCATCAACTCGAAACGCTCGGTCAAGCCTGGCTTGCTGCGGTGCATCTTGGTCAATGGAGACATCTCTACAGGATAGTCGGTGATGAATGTAGGTTGGATGAAGGTACCCTCGCAGAACTCACCGAAGAGTTCGTCGATCAACTTACCCTTACCCATGGTCTCATCTACGTCCATGCCCTTCTCCTTGCAGAAGTTGCGAATCTCTTCCTCGCTCTTGCCGTTGCAGTCGAAGCCAGTCTTCTCCTTGATGGCATCGAGGATAGGGAGGCGGCGATATGGAGCCTTGAAGCTGACGATGTTACCATCAATCTCACGCTCTGGCTTGCCGTTGACAGCGATACAGATGGTCTCCAACAATTTCTCGGTGAAAGACATCATCCAGTTGTAGTCCTTGTATTGTACGTAAAGCTCCATACAAGTGAACTCTGGGTTGTGGTTGCGGTCCATACCCTCGTTGCGGAAGTTCTTGCCAATCTCATATACACCCTCGAAACCACCTACGATGAGGCGCTTCAAATAAAGCTCGGTAGCGATACGCATGTACATATCCTGATCCAATGCGTTGAAGTGGGTGATGAATGGACGAGCGGATGCTCCACCGGCAATGCTCTGGAGTGTAGGGGTCTCTACCTCTGTGTAACCAGCTTCGTCGAGAACCTTTCTCAAAGTACGGAGTACGGTAGCACGCTGAAGGAAGGTTTCCTTCACGCCATCATTGACGATGAGGTCAACGTAGCGCTGACGATAACGCAACTCTGGGTCATCGAACTTGTCGTATGCCACGCCATCCTTGTACTTCACGATTGGGAGTGGCTTCAAGCTCTTGGAGAGCAAGCAGATTTCCTTGGCATGAACGGAAATCTCACCAGTCTGTGTACGGAAAACGAAACCCTTCACACCGATGAAGTCACCGATGTCGAGAAGCTTCTTGAATACTGTATTATAAAGGTCTTTGTTCTCGTCTGGACAAATCTCGTCACGAGCTACATAAACCTGAATTCTTCCTTTTGAGTCCTGCAACTCAGCAAAGCTAGCTTTACCCATGACGCGGCGGCCCATCATACGACCTGCGATAACTACCTGGCGTGGCTCGTCCTCGTCCTTGAACTCAGCTTTGATGTCGGTGCTGAATGCATTGGTTGGAAACTCTGCTGCTGGATATGGGTCAATGCCCATATCGCGCAATGTCTGAAGACTCTGTCTGCGAACGATCTCTTGTTCGCTTAACTCTAAAATGTTCATATTTATCTAGATATATCTATTTTTGTTATTTGTGTGCAAAAGTACGAATAATTTTTCGAACTACTGCCTTATTTTATGCTTTTTAATATTATAAGGTGCATTTCTCTGTGCAAATTTGCACTATAGCTTGATGAATATCTTCTTCTTGTACATCCAAATGCCCATGACGGCGTGGATGGCTACGAAGAAGAGGGCATAGCTGAGAGAGGCTAGATAATCGTCGGTGATGAGGCTCTGAATGAGGCTGAAGATGTCGAACTTGATGCCAAAGGAACCGAAGACGATGGCGAGGAACTCACTCATCACATACAGGAAGAGTGGGTTCATGCCGAATGCTAGGAAGAGAGTTGTGGCATAAGAGTTTTTCCCTTCTGTATCTTCTCCCTTGTTGTCGATGATTTGCACTAGGATGCTTAGGAGCCAGGCGGCGAAACCGCAAGTGACGAAGACGTAGCTTGGACTCCAAATGCGCTTGTTGATGCCGAAACCTATCAAGGAGAGGAAGAAACCTAACGTGAGCATCACGAGACCTGCTATCTTCAAAAACTTGATTTTCGAATGCACAGACTGACCGGCTATCGAAATGTACTTGCAGCAGAGGAATCCTATCATCGTGTGGGCGATGGCAGGGAGGGTGCTCAACAAGCCCTCCGGGTCGACAGGACTCTTGTGGTACAAATGGTCGTAACCGAAAAGATGTAAATCGACTTGCGAGATAATGTTGACAGAGGAATCATAGGCATAACCATTGCCAAAGGCGATGATACCCATGTAGATGACGAGCAAACCGATAATCGTGTGGATGAAATAACGATGGTTGATCGTGATGGCTAGTACCGATACGATGCCGTAGCAGAGGGCGATGCGTTGCAATACTGCCCAAATGCGAAGGTGACCGAAGTCGAGTGCATTGCCTGCACAAACCATGTCAAACCAGTTGATGCCCAAACCTATCAAGAAGAGCAAACAGGTGCGCTTCGCTATCTTGCGATAAATGGTAGCGGAAGGTTGGAATGCCGATTTCTTCAAGGAGAGGTAAGTGGACATTCCCATCATAAAGAGAAAGAAGGGGAACACGAGGTCGCATGGGGTCAAACCGTTCCACTTGCTATGTTCTAAAATGTGATAGTTGTGCTCACCGCCATTGTTGACCAATATCATAAGGGCTACCGTGAGTCCTCGCATCACATCGAGAGATTTCAAACGCTTCATATTAATTTTTAATTAGATTAACGACTTCTTTTGCTACATCCACACTGCTACCCTCAGGCTTGGAGGAGTAAGTGTTGTGCTGGAGAGTCCATGGCTCTTCGATGGCATACCAGTCGATTTGCGGACCGCTAGGCAGTGCCATTTGGAAAAGTTCGGATGCAGTCTTGTTGGCATTCTTACCACCGCCGAGGGCTTCATAGTCGGGCTTGGTGCTGGCTTCCATTTGGTCGGCGAGGGCTTTCATGTAGCTGCTCCATCGCTTGTAATAGAAGTCCTTGAGCAAACCTTGCCACTCCTTGTGGGCATAGTCACGCAGGCCGCCCTTGTCGGCGCAAGTGCGATTGCCCCAAGTGGTGATTTGAACCCTTGCGTTCCATTCGTAGAGGTCTTTCTCGGCTGGAGTCTTGCCTAGGTTGCGAGCGGCTTCCGTCCAATAGCCCAGACGAAACTCGGAGCGTGTGCCTAGGAGCTTGTCTTGCAAGAGGAGCATATCCAAGAATCGCTTGGCATCCTTGTCGAAGTCCTTGCGAGCGAAGGCGTTATAGTCGGCGATAGTCTTCAGATACTGACGACGACCTTGGTCATCGAGGGCTTGACGACAGATGTCGACGAGGTCGTACTCGAAGTTGTTGTTGCCACGGTATTTATCTGCCACACTTGCCATGAGAATGGCGGCACGTCGGGTGTCCTCTGGGTCATAATAGTTGTGCATCTTCGACCAACTCTTCACTTGGAAGTTGGTGAGCGAAGGACGGCCGCAGAAGATAGGCTCGTGAGGACCTTGCTGGTTGTTGCCCAACGGACAGTTGTAGATACTCTGGGCGAGTATCGTCCAGGCTTCCTCGATGGTCTTGTCATGCACACCGTATCTGGCGAAACAATATTCTTTGATCCATTCCTCCTTGGTAACTTTCTCGGCACGCCATGGCAGTTCGCTCATCAACTCAAACATGACAGGATTGTTCTCGGAACCCTCCATGGTGTAACCCCAACCATTTATTTTACCTTGATCTGTGGCGAGGTAGAAGTTGTGCAAGAGCTGGTCCATTCTGCCGTGTAATCCCACGTTGGCACCGAAGTTCTCTAGCATACAGAAGAGCCAGTGATGCTTGCCGTAACCTCCTTCTCGCTTCCAAACACTAGGAATACCAAACATAGGACGACATTCAGAGAAGAGGTCGAGGATGAGCAAGTCGCCTTCCTTCATGTTCTCTATCATCTGTGGACGAGGATTCTCAGTCCATCCCTGAATCACCCAGGTCGCCGTAGGATTGGTACGCTTCATGGCATCCATCATCACCTTGCCAGCCTTGGCGTAGTCGATGGCGGCATCGTCGTTGCTCTCGTGGAATGGGTCCATCGAATAGTAGTCTGACTTGCCATAGAGACGAGTCAACTCCTTATAATATAGGTCGGCGATTTCTGAGAAACGGGGGTCGGTGGCTGATAGGTTGGCTGGTCGTTGGTAGCCATTCCACATGCCGCCGTCGGTCACGTTGAGACCCAACTTCTGCTTGGCATCGTGTGGCATCATACCGCAGTAGCCAGGCAAGACGGGTTTCATGCCGAGCTCTTTCATGCGTGCGAGTATCTTCTTCTGCAAAGCCTCTTGCTGCTTGTACCAGTTCTGTGGCAGTGGACCGCCCCAACCCTCCAGGTTATTCATCTCCCACCAAGCCAAGAAGGCAGGACCGGCGATAAACTTGCCCACTTCCTCTTCCGTGTAACCGGGTTTCAGGAGCATGTTGCGCCATACACACTCTTCACCCACGATGGCAAGAGGCATGTTGATGCCGTGGAGTGCCATCCAGTCGATTTCCTTCTGCCATCGGTTCCAATCCCAGAAAGCCATGGAGTAGGAGAAGGTACAGTAGTTGAAGTCGTAACGTAGCTTGAGGTCAGTTTCGTGGCGTTCCTTCTGCTTCACGGCAGGAAGAACGGCAGGGAGTTTCACCATCATGTTGTTCCAAGCGATGTGGATGCCAGCGTGGTGCTTGAGATACCAGTTCACGCCCACGGCGATGTTGACCCAAGAGTTGCCTCGGATGATAATGGGAGAAGACTTGCTGGAAGTCTTGGAGGATGAGGTGTGGGATGCCTTGGAACCAGAAGCGCCAGCTTGGTCAATCTCGAAGAAATCCTTGTCGCTCTTGACCAAGACAGTTTTAAACTTGTGTGATGCACCCTTGTCAATGCGCTCTAGCAGTTCATCGACAGGGTTGGCAAAGAGGTTTGTCACGAAGAAAGTACTGCTCGCAACAAATGCCAATATGAATATACAGATTCTTTTCATGGTGAAATGGTGTTAGAAAGAGGTTACGCTGCTCCCTCACGGAAGAAGTCGAGTGCCTCCTTGATTTCCTCGGTGGTGGCAGTCTGGTTGATGCGGATGTCACCGATGCCGCCCAGGAGCGTGAAGTTGATGATGCCGTTCTGATTCTTCTTGTCGTGGTGCATCAACTCTATCAACTCAGGATAGTCATCGCAAGTGATAGGCAATGTGCCATAGTAGTCCTTGATGAACTGCACCGTCTGTCGCATCTTCTCGGTAGGGAAACCGGTCTTCACGGCACTGAGGTAGAGTTCACAAATCAGTCCGAACGCCACTGCGTAGCCATGCAGGATAGAGTTGCGCTTCAATGCCCAACTCTCAAAGGCGTGACCGAAGGTATGTCCGAGGTTGAGTGCCTTGCGGATGCCATGCTCGTGAGGGTCTTCCTCTACGATACGCTCCTTCACCTTCACGCTGTCAGCCACCATCTGCTGTAGGTGCTTGAGGTCAGGCTTGTCGAGGTCGAAACTTACCAACTCCTGCCACATCTCTTCTGTGGAAATCAAGCCGTGCTTCAGCATCTCTGCATAGCCAGAACAGATGTTCTCTGCATCCAAAGTACTAAGAAATTCCGTGTTGAGAATGACATATTTGGAGTCGTTGAAGACACCAATCTCATTCTTCAGTCCATTGAAGTTGATGCCCGTCTTGCCGCCTACCGAAGCATCGACCATAGCGAGCAGGGTAGTAGGGATGTTGATGAAGTTGATGCCACGCTTGAAGGTGGAAGCGGCGAAGCCACCGAGGTCGGTCACCATGCCGCCACCTAGGTTGATGAGGCAGGAATGGCGCGATGCACCACCTTCGCCAAGTGATTTCCATACGTGGGCGATGGTCTCCAAGTCCTTGTGGGTGTCTGTAGCACCGATGGTGATCATCTGCGCATTCTTCAGTGAGAAGAAGTTTCTCACTACAGGCAGGCATTCCTTCAGTGTCGTCTCATCCACGAGGATGAATATCTTGTCGTGCTCGCATTCGCTGAGCGCATTGGCTATCTCGCTTTCGAGATGGGTAGATATGATAATTCTCTGATTCATAACATTGCGTTTTTGATTTGGCTGCAAAGGTACGTTAAATATCTGACTTTTTCGTTAAAATGATACTTTTTTTTGACCTCTTTCACGTCTTTTTATAAGATATGTGTGCTTATTTGTAATAAAATCGCATATTTATAGTTTAAACTTTGGACAAAAACGAGCGTCTAACTAACAAAATCAAAAAGATAAGGTAACAATGAAAAAATCAATTCTTATGATGCTGTTGCTCTTGGTCACAATGGCATCGTATGCACAGGAACGCTTGATAAGCGGTGCAATCATCGACCGCGACACCAAGGACCCTGTGGAGCAGGTTACTGTTCAGTTGCTCCGTGCTGACAGTACTTATGTGACGGGAGCCATTAGCAACGAGAGTGGACTTTTCCACTTCAATGCCCCCGAAAACGGAAAGTATCTCCTCAAAATCTCCAGCGTAGGTTACAAAACCACCATCAAGCGCATTGTCATTGAACAGGATAAGAACCTGCCGATGGGCAATGTCGTCATCGGTGCTGATGCCATCATGCTGAAAGGTGCCGTGGTGACGGCGATGGCACAGAAGGTGACCGTCAAGGAGGATACCTTCGTCTATAACTCCTCGGCTTATCGCACCCCAGAGGGTTCGGTGGTGGAGGAACTCGTGCGCCGTCTTCCTGGTGCTGAAGTCAGCGATGATGGAACCATCAAGATCAATGGTAAGCAGGTGAAGAAAATCCTCGTCGATGGCAAGGAGTTTATGACGGGCGATACCAAGACCGCCCTCAAGAACTTACCTACTAGTATCATCGAGAAAATCAAGGCTTACGATGAGAAGAGCGACCTCGCCAAGGTCACTGGTATCGATGATGGTGAGGAACAGACCGTGCTCGACTTCGGTGTGAAGAAGGGTATGAACAAGGGTATGATGTCCAACATCGACCTAGGTATCGGCAACAAAGACCGATATAGCGCTAGGGGAATGGCTGGATATTTCAATAGCAACAACCGATTCATGATCTTCGGTAATGCCAACAATACGGGCGACCGTGGTTTCCAAGGTGGAGGGCCACGACGAGGATTTGGTGGCGGCAATGGATTGAATGCCAATAAGATGATAGCTCTCAACTACAATTATGAGAACAAGGACAAACTGAAGTTCAATACCTCCCTTCGTTGGAATCACAGCGATGGCGATGTATGGAGCAGCGTGGCTAGCGAGAACTATCTCGGTTCCAGCACCTCATTCTCCAATCGCATCGGACAGAGCTTCTCTCGCAGCAATAGTTGGAACGGCAATATCCGTTTGGAGTGGATGCCAGATACGATGACCAATATCCTCTTCCGTCCTTCTTTCTCCTGGACCAAGACGGATGGGTTGAGCACCAATCGCTCGGCACAGTTCAATGACGACCCATACCAGTATGTCGATGATCCTCTTGCTGATGCCTTCGCTGCCAACTTCGACTCGGAGAAGAGCAAGAGCGAATTGCAGAGACTGGAGAAATTGGTCAACACCAATAACTCCAACAATATGAGCTATAGCTCAAACAACAGTGTGAAAGGCATGTTGCAGTACAACCGCAAGTTGAACAATAAAGGTCGTAACCTCACCCTCCGTGTGGATGCCAGCTACAACAAGACGGACAGCAAGAGTATCTCCCAGTCGGCTGCCGACTTCTATCTGATGAAGACCAAGGATGGACTCGACTCCACCTATCAGACACGTCGATACAATGTGACGCCAAGCAAGAAATACAGTTACAGCGGACGGTTCACCTATAGCGAGCCACTTTGGAAGGCTACCTTCTTGCAGTTCAGTTATAAGTTCACCTATAATTACACTCGTAGCGACCGCAACACCTACACCTTCGATGGCAATGGCATGGGTACAGGCTCTATTCTGGATGCCGACGAGGTGAGCCGTTGGAATGCTCTCTCGCCAGCCTATCGCAGTTGGGACAACTATCTCTCCATCTTGGGCAAGCCTTTGGAGGACTATCTCGATGGCGACCTGAGCCGCTTCTCGGAGTATAGCAACTACATCCACGAGATACAGGTGATGATGCGATTCATCCGTCAGAAGTACAACTTGAGCTTCGGTGTGATGATGCAACCACAGCGTACCAAGTTTGTACAAGACTATCTGGGCGTACATACTGACACCGTGCGCAACGTGGTCAACTTCTCGCCAACACTCGATTTCCGCTATAAGTTCTCCAAGATGAGTCGCTTGCGCATCAACTACCGAGGCACTACCTCGCAGCCATCAATGACCGACTTGCTCAACATACGTGATGACAGCGACCCGCTCAACATCACCGAGGGTAACCCAGGCTTGAAGCCATCCTTCACCCAGAGCGTGCGTGCCGACTACAACAACTTCACGCAGAGCCACAACTTGGGTTATGCGATATTTGGTAACTTCTCGACCACCAGCAATAGCATCAGCAACAAGGTGACTTACAATGAGGAAACTGGTGGACGTGTGACTCGACCAGAAAACATCAATGGTAACTGGAATGCCTTCGTAGGTGGATTCTTCAACTGCTCCATTGATAGTGCTGGTGTTTGGAACGTGAATACAAGCCTCGACTTGAGCTACAACAACTATATGAGTTATCTCGATGTCAACAAGGTGGCAGAGAAGAACAAGACCACTTCCCTCGGATGGGGACAGCGCCTCTCCTTGGCTTACCGCAACTCCTGGTTGGAGGTTACCCTCGATGGTTCGCTCAACTATACTCATGGTCGCAACAAGTTGCAGCCTAATAGCAATGCCGACACTTGGCAGTTCTCTTATGGTCCAAGCTTCACGATTACCGCTCCTTGGGGTATGAGTGTGAACACAAGCCTCTCCAACAGCAGTCGCCGTGGTTTCTCGGATGCCTCTATGAACACCGACGAGTTGGTATGGAATGCACAGCTCTCACAGGGCTTCCTCAAGGGTAAGCCACTCACCGTGATGCTCCAGTTCTACGACCTCTTGCATCAGCAGAGCACCTTCTCACGTGCCATCTCTGCGATGAGCCGCACCGATACAGAGTACAATGCCATCAACTCTTACGCTATGCTCCACGTGGTATATCGTATGAACCTCTTCGGAGGCAAGGATGCTCGTGGCAAAGGTGGTCCTGGCGGCGGTGGTCGTCCAGACTTCGGCGGTCGTCCATTCAATGGTGGTGGTCGCCCAATGGGTCCTCCTCCAGGAAGATTCTAGTAGATGAGAAACTAATTAGATAAAAGCGAAATGCAGTCTGCCTCTCTAGGATGAGAGGAGGCTGCATTTTTCTTTTTTACCTTTTTCACCAAATATTGATGGTTAATTGCTTTCTTTTTTGTACTTTTGCAGCCGTTATATAAATAAAGGAATTATGGCAAAAAGAGAATATGTAGAAGCCAACAAGCGTTGGCTGGAAGAAAAAGCTAAGGAGGAGGGTGTAAAGGCTCTGCCTCGTGGTATATATTATAAGGTGTTGAAGTCGGGCGACCCCAAGGGTGCTAGCCCAAGTAAGCGCAGCATCGTGACGGCGCATTATACAGGATGGACCATCAACGGTAAGAAGTTTGATTCCAGCCGTGGTGGCACTCCTTTTGCCATGCGCCTCTCTGACTTGATAGATGGCTGGATAGTTGCTATGCAGCAGATGCACGTAGGCGACCAATGGGAGCTATACATCCCTGCCGAGATGGGATATGGCAAGTTCTCTCAGCCAGGCATCCCTGGTGGCTCTACCTTGATATTTGAGGTGGAGTTGTTGGGAGTGGGATAGTGAAAGATGACAATATGATTTGGTATATTATTATTGGTATAGCAGCTTTTGTAACAGGAAACGCAATATTGTTCCGGGTTATAAAAAACAGAAAATCTGTAAGTACTGCAGTTTATGTTACTAAAGTGGTCTTTTCTGTCATGACTGTATGCTTTGGTGCGGCAACTATTGTCGTGGAAAAGTGGCATGTTGGTTGTTTTATATTGGCAGGGATAACAATTATGTATGATAATTATAAGCGTAGGTATGATTATACTCCTAGTTTCACTACAAGTTATATAAGTTATCTTAAAGGCTACGTTACAGGTCTGATGTTTATCTTGTATGGTGTGTTTAGGTTACTAATCGCTATTTTAGATATTGAACCCCTCTGATTCTGCAATAATCTCATCTAGCACCTTCGCCAAGGAGGGAGGGAAAGGTCCATCCTTGGCTATGCAACTTGTAAATACTATAATAAACGCAAATATTATCTTTTTCATTTGCTATATAACAACTATCCTACCACCTTCCAATCCAAGAGTCCTTTTCCTAGGTCATCCAATTCTATGGCCAAGCCGATTGGCTTTCGCTTGTCTGCCTTGAATGGCTCCAAGTACTGATTGGTGATGATCTGATTCTTGGCAGCCTCAACACCACCATTCTTGGAGAGTTTCAACTCTATCACATAGATATAGCGAGAGGTTTGGGCTATGATGTCGATTCTGCCCGTGGCAAGCATGTGTTCTACTTCCACTCTTAAACCTATGGCGTTTAAAATGCTGCTGATAATTAAGCGATAGCGTTCCTCCATATCCATGGAGGCTAACTTCTTGTTACTATAAGGTACATCAGCAATCAAAGATTTCAGAATTTTCATCGCTTCATCTATCTTGCCAGTGCCCAACTGACGATACAATGCACCTTGCATAGACTGAATGTCATTTTCTCTTCGCATGGTCAGTGTTGGCAATACGATTTCATAGAGTGCCTGCTTCACCTCTTCGTTAGGGAATCCCAAGATATAGCCAAATTCGTCAGCCTCTTTGATGGTGAGATAACCAGTCTGATAGAGAAAAAGCTCAGCTCCACCATCTGTAACATCTGATATTTCCAAGGTGTTACGCAAGATAGGGCAATGGTCGAATTTGCCTAAGCGTAACTCCATGTCATCTACAAACTTAGGCAACATGGAGGTGGCTCCAGAAGCTGCCCAAAAGCAATTTAATTCTTGGGTGTCGAGAGCATTGATGAGGCTGAATGGATTGTAGATCTCCACCATGTTACGACGGCTGAAATGATAGCCATCATAATATTCTTTCAGTCTGTCATGTGTCTGCTCAAGCGTCCAGCCATTTACTTCTGCCATTTCTTCCAATTCAGGCTTGAAGTTCTCCTTCATCTCTTCTTCCGTAATACCGCAGAGTGCAGCGTATTGTGGCAAGAAACTGATGTTGGTCAGATTGTTGAGAACAGAGAATAATGAAATCTGTGTAAACTTGGTGATACCAGTGATGAAGACAAACTTCTCGTATTTGTCCTGGGATTTCAAGACGGCAAATACTTCTCTATACACTGCCGTGCAAGCCTCATGAGAAGGTGTCTTCCACGAATGCTGCAAAGGGGAGTCGTATTCGTCTATTAAGATGGCAACTTGTAAGCCTGTCTTGTTGTAGGCTGCCTGGATAATATTGATGAAACGAACCGAGAGTGATGATTGGGGGCGAACCTCTATGTTGTATTCTTTCTCGTACCCATGAAATACTTCATCGAAATAGGAACGGATGAATTCTGGCTCAGCACCAGCATTGCTCATGTCGAGTCTGATGACAGGGTAGTGCTTCCAATCCTTTTCTAATTCCATGATTTTGAGACCCTCGAAGAGTTCCTTCTTTCCCTCGAAGTAAGCTTGGAGTGTATCCACCAAAATAGACTTACCGAAGCGGCGTGGGCGGCTTAGGTAATTGTATGTTTTGCTATTGTTGGCAAGTTTCCAAATCAAGTCGGTTTTGTCAACATACAAGTATCCTTCCTTTCTGATTTTCTCAAAGGATTGAATGCCTACAGGCAGTCTTCTGTCGTTAGTCTCTGTCATCATGTTCTCAAACGTTATAATCTTATGCAAAGATACGAGTAATAAATGAATATGCAAACTTTTTTATAGTTTTTTCTGTGGAAAGTAGCTCTTTTCTGCTTTCTTCACGCTTCCTGCCTTCAATATCATCTGCTTCACCTCCTCGTATTTGTCGGCATATTCCGGATGACGCTCGATGAAGATGCGGCAAGCTCGGTCGATGAGTTTGTGATTGATGAGCTTGGCGTTCACCATCTTGTTGCCTTCCACTCTGCCTTGGCGAATTTGTAAGCTCGTGCTGATCATATCAAGTATCATCTTCTGCGAACTGCCTGCTTTCATTCTTGTACTGCCTGTCACGAACTCAGGACCCGTAATGACTTCCACGGGATTGTCCGCTTGCTCGGCGATGGGAGAGTGGGGATTGTTGACGATGCAACCGGTAGGGATTCCTTCAGCCTTGCAATGCTTCAAGATGGAGAGCACGAAGGGGGTAGTGCCGCTGGCAGAGAAACCTAGCACGAAGTCTTTTTGGGATAAGCCTTTGTCTTGCAACTGCTTCCATCCATCCTCCAAGTCGTCCTCACGAGACTCCTTGGTTTGCGTGAGGCATCCGATGCCACCAGGGAAGATGGCTTGTATCTGAGAGCCATCAATACCGTAGGTGTTCTGTACTTCGATGGTGTCGAGCGTGGCAAGTCTTCCCCCAGTTCCGCAACCGGCATAGAAGAGTCTTCCGCCATTCTTCACTTGCTGTTCGATGGCGGATATGAGTCGGTTGATGGCAGGCAAGGCTTGCTCTATCGCCTCAGTCACCTTCTTATTCTCGGTATTGATGTGGGCGGTGAGCTCCTCCACGCTCATCTCTTCCAGATGGTCGTAGAGCGAACTCTGCTCCGTGATTCTACTTTCCTTGTTCATGATGATTTCTCCTTCTTATGTAACGCATCTTCTCCTTTCCTGTGAGATAACTTTTCCTCCTTATATGATAATCCTCCTATTCTTCTGCCAAGAAATAGACAGGTGAGTTTCTGGCTCCTTCTTTGATGAGAAAGCCAGAATCTACGAGGCGGTTGAGCCAGTTGAGTGCAGTCTGCTTGCGGATATAAAACTCTCGTTCCAATACTCGGCGATTGATGGAGCGGTTGGTCTTGAGGTATTCCCTGATTTTCTCCTTGAGCGTTTCCTCGGAGAAAGGGTAGGAGCGAGAGGTGTATTGAGATTTCTCAAAGTGTACTTTTCGCTTCACTTCTTTCACGAGGTTGGCGTTGGCACGAAACTTGATGCCCCTCATGCTCACATAGTCGGCACGCACCTTGCTGTCGGGTTTCAACTCATCCATGTCGAGGTCGGCGGAGAGTGAGAGGTAGCCGATGCCAGGGATGTTGACTCGCCTGCCATCTCTGAGGTCTTCCTCTATCATGTGTCGCAGGTTCATCAGCACGGCAGAAACTTCGCCTTCGCCCATGCAACTATGTTTGGCAAGTCGTTCTATCACTTGTTGGTCCTTCATCGCAGGTTCCTCGAAGATGTGGGCGAATCTGCGAGTCTTTCCTTCGCCTCCAGCGTTGGGCAGGTAATGTATCTCGTATTTGATAGCCATAATTGTCTTGTTTTTATTTCGTTAAGATTGTTCACAGCCACAAAGGTAAACAATTCTTCCGACAATAACGAATGTTAGGGTGGAAATATAGCAAAAGAAGTTGAAAGATATAGCTTCGTTGGTCGCCCAACAGCTGTTGTGCGATTGCATAGCAGCTGATATGCACATGTATATCACGTGTTGTGCATGCGTTTATCAGTTGTTGGGAGGTCTTTTTGGTAATAGACTGTAAACAACTTGCGTAATCTCTTTCTCCATTTTTCTTCTGATATAAATGAATTTGGAATATTTGGTGTAAATTGGAATATGCTGTTAACTTGGCTTGGAAAGCTGCATACTGCTTATCTTGTAAGGCAAAGAGCCTTTCTTGGAGTGGTGTTGTCATAATCGCAAGTTTTATTTTATTGCAAAGATAATAATTATCAGTGTAATAATCCTTTCTTTAACTTTCTTTATATGCCTTTCGGTCACAATTGTGACCAATGGCTATCATAAAAACGCCGTATCTTTGCACCGTCATGAAGAAGCAACTTCATGCCACAGTGATTAAATCAAAATGTGTAACTAAGAACGAAAGGAAACATTATGAATGAAACGAAGATGTTTTGTTTTCAATGCCAGGAGACGGCAAAGGGAACTGGGTGTACGACAAGAGGCGTTTGCGGCAAACTGCCAGAGACAAGTTTGTATATGGACATTCTGCTCTCTATCGTGAAGACGATGGGAACTCTTATGGAGAAGAGAATGAAGACGATGCCGACTGATAGCTGTGATAAGGACAAGAAGTGCTGCCCTTGTTTCGAGGAAGTGAGCCACTTCATCACGGATTCGCTCTTCGCTACCATCACCAATGCCAACTTCGATGATGAGAGTATCAAGGCTCGCATTCAGCATGGCTTGAAACTCTTGGAGAAGATGCGTGGCTATGACAATGAGGATGTCAAATTGCTCAAGGAACTTACGATGTTTGGCTTAAAGGGTATGGCGGCTTATTATGAGCACGCCGCACGGTTGGGCAAGATCGATGAGCGCATCATCGCCTTCATGGCTCATGCCTTGGCCATGATTTCCAAGCCGAATGTATCGGTGGATGAACTCTTCGACTTGGTGCTTGAAACTGGCAAGACGGGAGTCGATGTGATGGCATTGCTCGACAAGGCGAATACCGAAGCTTATGGCAATCCGGAGATAACTAAGGTGAATATTGGAGTGGGGAAGAACCCTGGCATCTTGATTAGTGGACACGACTTGCGTGACATCGAAGATCTCTTGCGCCAGACGGAAGGCATAGGCATCGATGTCTATACTCACAGCGAGATGTTGCCTGCTCATTATTATCCTAAGTTGAAGGCATACAAGCACTTGGTGGGCAACTATGGTAATGCGTGGTGGCGACAGAAGGAGGAGTTTGAGTCGTTCCATGGACCTATCATCTTTACCACCAACTGCATCGTGCCGCCATTGGCTAATGCCTCTTATCAGGGTAGAGTCTTCACCCTCAATTCCACCGGCTATCCTGGATGGAAACATATTCCGACAGGCGAGGATGGGCACAAGGACTTCTCTGAGGTGATAGCGATGGCGAAGACTTGCGAGCCTCCTACGGCTATAGATGAAGGAGAGATAGTGGGTGGCTTTGCCCATGCACAAGTCTTTGCCCTTGCCGACAAGATAGTGGAGGCTGTGAAGAGTGGTGCCATCAAGAAGTTTGTGGTGATGAGCGGATGCGATGGCAGAATGAAGAGCCGTGAGTATTACGAGCAGTTTGCCAAGTCTTTGCCGAAAGATACCATCATCTTGACATCAGGCTGCGCCAAGTATCGCTACATCAAGTTGCCGCTGGGCGAGATAAATGGCATCCCTCGTGTGTTGGATGCAGGACAGTGCAACGACAGCTATTCTTGGGTGATAGTGGCGATGAAACTCCAAGAGATATTCCGTGCTAATAGCATCAACGACCTGCCGATAGTCTTCAATATTGCTTGGTACGAGCAGAAGGCGGTCATCGTATTGTTGGCACTCCTCAGTTTGGACATCAAGAACATCCACATCGGTCCTACATTGCCAGCCTTCGTCTCTCCGAATGTCCTCAAGGTCTTGGTCGAGAAGTTCGGATTGGGAAGCATCTCGACCGTTGAGGAAGATTTGAAGAGCATGCAACTTACAGAGTGATAACCTATAGAGATTACTCTGAATATAGAAGTTTGCTCAGAATAGAAGTCTGTAAAATATTTATATAGAAGTCTGTAAAATATTTATATTTGTAACTTTCTGATGTCCAGAATGGTAATCTCCTTGCCGTTGATGCTGATGGCTCCATCTTCTGCCAGTTCTGCCAAGCATCTGATAAGTGAGAACTTCTGGATGGCGAAAGAATCTGCCAAGTGCTGGCGTGACTGGGCAAGAACAATCGTCTTGCTATGTTGTACCAATGCTTCAGTATGGAGATAGAACCTCACTTTCTCCTTGATGGTGAGTAGGGAGATGAATTTTATCTTGGAAGCGAGATAAGCACCTATATTAGAGAGTATGCCGATGAAGTTCCAGCGGATGGTGGAGAAAGAGTCAACGAGTTGTTGCAGAGAGCGGGATGACATTCTGAGAATGTTCACTTCGCTCTCTGTCTCTATGGTGACGGGCATCACGTTGGGGTTGGCAAAGATGAAGTTGGGGGCTATCACATCTCCTTTTCGGAATTGGATTACCTCCAGTTGTCTGCCCGAAGAGCCTGATACCATCCTTGCTGTCATCTCGCCGTTGAGTACGATGTCGGCATGGGGGTATTCGAATCCTGCGATGGAGTAGAGGGCGTGTTTTTTGAATAGGATGATTTTGTGGCAGATGCAGGAGAGTGCGTCTGCGATTTCCATTTCGCTCATTCGATGGAATAGAGGGCAATGGGTCAGTGAGTTAATTATCTTTTGTTCGATCATGCTGTTGGGTTCTTTGAAAAGTTAATGTCTGATTGTAAAGCTTCTGCAAAGATAGTGCAAACCGAATGCAATGAAAGCTTGCTTTCTAATTGCTAAAGTGCAGCCTATCTTCTGCAAAGATAGGCATATTTATCGTAATTATCTCAAAAAACGACAGAAAAGTTTGCTTATTTCATCAAATCATTGTAATTTAGCGTCATCAAACCGAAAATTCATCGGTTCTGATGGGTTTTATAGATAAAGGTTTACAATTATGAAAACAAGAAGAAAATACAAGATAATCGGGGGAGTAATGGTAACTTTATTGTTAGTTGTCGCCTGCTTGATGGGTGCAAGCTTTTACATGCTGGATTATTCTCTCGGCTATACTCAGCAAGATAGAAAAACGGCTGAGGCTCAGCGTAATCGCATCCGCAAGGAATGCCCTTGGACGATGGCTTGGATGGATTCCATTTATCAGAATCATACCATAAAGGATACCTTTGTAGTGATGCCTTCGGGCTATAAGGGGCATGCCCTTTATCTCTATGCACCGAAACCTACCGATAAGACGGCGGTGGTGGTGCATGGTTATAAGGTGCGTGCCGAGGGAATGCTCCATATCGCCTATCTCTACAATCACGATATGAGATATAATGTGCTTCTGCCAGACCTTTATGGTCATGGCGAGAGTGAGGGCGACCATATCCAAATGGGATGGAAAGATAGGTGGGATGTCGTCCGATGGTCAGAAGTGGCTGATGAAATCTTCTCGAAGTCGAGGGGAGCTATGCAGAATATGAGCCTGAAAGATACCCATACCCAGCAAGTGCTTCATGGCATTTCGATGGGTGCGGCGACAGTGATGGCGGTATCGGGTGAGAAGACTCCCGATTACGTGAAATGCTTTGTAGAGGATTGTGGCTATTCGAGCGTATGGGATGAGTTTGCGGCTCAGCTCAAAGATCAGTTTGGCTTGCCATCTTTCCCTTTGATGAATACCACTTCTAGGCTTTGCCAGTTGAAGTATGGTTGGTCGTTTGCTGAGGCGCAACAGATAGAGCAGGTAAGGAAGAGCACCAAACCGATGCTCTTTATCCACGGCGACAAAGATGACTTTGTGCCTTATCGTATGCTCCAGCCACTGTATGAGGCAAAGACGAAAGGCAAGAAAGCCATCTTCATAGCCAAAGGCTCCATCCATGCGATGGCATATCGTGACCAGCATGAGGAATATACCAAGGTGGTAAAGGAGTTCTTGCAGTAAGGAATATTAGTTGTGGCGCTATATTTATTCTACAACATCCCAATCCAAAATTCCTTTTCCGAGGTCATCCAGTTCGATGGCTAAGCCTGATGATAAGGCGATAGCGTTCCTCCATGATAATCATTATTCTTGTCATTATCGAAAGAAACAGGTGAAAAGTTTTGGCTATTAGGTATTTTCTTTGTACTTTAGCGGCATCAAATACCGAGAAATCGTGTAAACGAGTGAAATAGGGATTCATATCATTTGGGGAATATGGCACAACTGACGGCAGAACAACGTAGCAAGATCATGGCTTCTATTCATTCCAAGAATACGAAGCCTGAGATGATGGTGAGGAGGTATCTCTTTGCCTGCGGATTCCGTTATCGTGTCAACTGTCGTCGATTGCCTGGTACGCCAGATATAGTCCTTCGCAAATATCGCACTTGCATCTTTGTGAATGGTTGCTTTTGGCATGGGCATGAGAATTGTGACAAGTATCGACTACCCAAGACGAATGTAGAGTTTTGGAGCCAAAAGATTACTCGCAATAAGCAGCGAGATGTCGAGGTGCAACATCAGTTGGCAAGGATGGGATGGCACGTGATGACAATCTGGGAATGCCAACTTGATACAAAAGAAAAAAGAGAGCGTACACTCATGGCTATTGAATATACGCTCAATCATATCTATCTGATGGATCATGTCAAACCTTATCGCTTGCCAGAGGATAACTCAGTGACAATGGCAGCAGAAGAGATTCACCGGGAAACCCCATAACACCTATTTTTACTTCACATACTTCAGTATATCCTTGCTCTTTCTGCCTTTCTTGGCAGGTTGTGGCATAAAGCCTTCGGTGAGACCGGTCTTCTCGGTCATCGCCTGGAAGACGGAGGCGGCATAGTCGGAGAGTTTTAGCTTAGCTAACTCCTCATTGATGGCATCCTCGTCATAGTTGTCGGCATAGAGCAAGTCGTGCAAGTCATCCAGATAACTCTGAGGTATGTTTTGGTGAGGCATACGACTCTGTATCTGTAAAATCTGAGCGATGATGGCATCCTTCGTTTGGGCAGCGATGGCCTCTGCCTTGTGCTGCTCAAAGATGGATAGGGTGGAAGTGTCTGCATGATACCAGTCTTCCGCCATGTTGTTCTCAGAGGTGAGATGGCTATATCCGAAATATCGAATCAGCGAAATGTTCGTATTCCAAGCCTTTTTCTCCAAGTAAGTTTTCTCCATCGGAGTCGTCGCTATCAAGAGGTTTGCCTTCTGATACATCTTCTTCTGATACATAAGGGTTTGCAAACTTCGCTTGAAGTGAGGGTTCTTGCAATTTCGCTCGGATATATCACCGAGAGGACACACGATGTATGGAATGCCCATCTTTCTCGCTTGGCGAGCCAGTTGGGCACCCTTGATGGTCCATGCTCCTACTATCAGCACAATGTCGGCATCTGCCATCTGCTTTACGATGTCGAGCTGCTTGTTCAATGCGTCAAGATAGGGCATGTACATCTTGTACAATTTCTTCTGCTTGGAAACGAACAAAAATACTTTCATAAATCTTTATAGTTTATGGCTGGTGAAGTCATTCTTATCTGCTCTCCAATATCTCAATTTGTTGGCTAGGTTTCTCCATACGATGCCATACTCATAGAAAGGCAACTTGATGATGGAAATCTCGTCGTCGAAATGCTTGATAGCCTTGTTGGCGATGATCATGCGTAGGATGAAGAGGAGCAAGAAGGCGAAGCCTGCGCAACCCGTCAATATCCAGTCGTGCATGATGATACCGTATGCCAAGGTGGCGATGGAGGCGATGAGACTGAGGTGAGGCAACAAGTGGTCGAAGAACATCAAGGTGCGCATGGATGCTACTCTGCTCAACGAGCGGCGTGATGCTTGCAAGTAGAGATGGGCATTGTGCCAAGCCTTGCTGGATGGCTCGTCATGGATGAGCCAAGCGTCGCTATCCAGTTCTACTGAAGTCTCGCCACATTGTGCATATTTATTGACCAAGAAGTCATACTCGCCACGTATCAACTCCAAGTTGCCTTGATAACCTTGCTCACGCATGAAGTCGCTCTTGCGAAAGGCTACATTCGGCATGTGAGTACGATAACCATAGGAGTGTTGAGCACGGCGAAGGAGATAGAAAGCCTTGCGGATGCTCTCGAAGCGGCGAACACCCTTGGTCTCTTCATCGAAGCCTACATATCCCAATACCAAGTGGTTAGGCTCTTGACAGTTGCGTGCCATGGTCATCAACCACTTGTCGTTCTCTGGCTTGCAAGATGGCTCGGTCATCAGAATCCATTCATTCTTGGCAGCCTTTACACCGAGGGTGATTTGGAGCTTCTTGCGGCTCATGTAGCGAGAACTCTCTGGAATATATGTATAATAAAGATGAGGATTCTCTGCGGCAGTGCGCTTCAAGAAGTCGATGGTCTCGCCGTCTGTGCTCTGGCAAACCACGATGACTTGATAGTCGGCTGGGTATTGCTGCTTCAGAAACATAGGGAGATTACGCTCTAACTCTGGCAGGTTGTCATGAGCGGTAATCAACACCGTGATAGGCGGGCGCTTCTCTGAGACTTCATTTTGGGAAGAGATGTCTTCTGGGCTCTCTGTCTCTGAGGACGCTTCTGTATCTTCTGAACTGGCAAGCTTTGGAAAGCGCAACGAGCGCAGGAATGGATTGATCAGCGATCCGAGGATTGCCAATGCTACCACTACTGCGCTTGTGATTATAGTTGTTAAACTAACTGTTATCATTTTCTTCTCTCGTAAAAATCAGGAGTGGCTTTCACTCCCGATTATTCCAAACGTCATTAAAGGTCTTCCGTGATATAGCCCTTAGGCAACTGGCGGCAGTTGTACTGGCTCGCCATGATTTCGCCGTAAGCTCCGGCTGAACGAAGAGCTATCAAGTCGCCACGATGAGTCTTGTTGATGTCGATAGCCTTGGCAAAGACATCGCTCGACTCGCAGATAGGACCTACCACGTCGTAAGTTTCCTCTGGCTCATTGCTGGAGATGTTCTCTATCTTGTGGTATGCCTGATAGAGGGCTGGGCGGATGAGGTCTGTCATGCCGGCATCAACGATGGCAAACTGCTTGGCTGTACCTTGCTTCACATAGAGAACCTTGGTGATGAGACTTCCCATCTGACCTACTACTGCACGACCCAACTCGAAGTGTAACTTCTGACCTTCACGCAACTTCAAGAACTTGGCATAAGTGTCGAAGTAAGCCTTGAAGTCTGGGATTGGCACACGGTTAGGGTGGTTGTAGTCGATGCCAAGACCGCCACCCACGTTGATGTTCTTCACTATGATGTGATGGCTTTCGAGTTGGTCTTGCAATTCGTTGATACGATTGCAGAGTGCCTCGAAGTCACCCATGTCAAGTATCTGACTACCAATGTGGAAGTGCAGACCTAAGAACTTGATGTTCTTCATCTGTGCTGCTTCCTCAATCACGTTCTCCATGTCTTCCATGGCGATACCAAACTTGTTCTCTGCCAGTCCGGTTGTGATGTTAGCATGTGTATGAGCACCCACGTTAGGGTTGATGCGGAAACATACCTGTGCCACCTTGCCTTGTTTCTCTGCGAGCTCGTTGATGACCTCTAGCTCTGGGATGCTCTCCACATTGAAGCAGAAGATTCCCTTCTCCAATCCGAGGTTGATTTCCCAATCGCTCTTGCCAACGCCAGCATATACTATCTTGCTAGCCGGGAAACCGGCATTGGTGGCTGCTTGAATCTCACCTCCGCTCACACAGTCGGCACCCAAGCCTGCCTGGCAAATAATGTTGAGCACCTTAGGGTTGGCATTTGCCTTTACGGCATAATGTACCTCGAAGTTCTCATGCTTGCCAGCCTCCTCGTTGATAGTCTTGAGGGTCTTTCTCAACACAGCGGTGTCGTAATAGTAGAACGGAGTCTGTATCTCCTGAAATTTATCTATCGGAAATGTACCTTTCATTTCGCTTTTATCCTTAAAATGTTTTGTTATAGTTAAATTAGAATACCTTACATTAGTCCTTGAACAAGACGTTGCTCAAGTTCTGCAATGCTTGCTTCTTATCTTTTTCCTTGATGAGAAATGAGATGTTGTAATTAGAACCACCGTATGAAATCATGCGCACAGGGATGTTCTTCATCGCATCTGTAGCCATCGTCTCAAAACCTACGTTGCTCCAATCCAAGTCACCTACTACACAGATGATACACATGTCTGAATCTACGGTGACAGTACCATACTTCTTCAACTCGTTGACGATGTCGTTCAAGTGAGCGTCGTTATCGATACTCATGCTGACACCTACCTCTGAGGTAGCAATCATGTCGATAGGAGTCTGGTAGCTCTCGAAAATCTCGAATACCTTGCGCAAGAAACCAGTAGCGAGCAACATGCGGCTACTCTTGATCTTGATGGCAGTGATGTTGTCCTTAGCTGCTACAGCCTTGATCTTGCCACGTACGATGACATTGTCGATGATAGTACCGTCTGCCTTAGGATCCATGGTGTTCTTCAAGCGAACTGGGATGCCTGCGTACTTGGCTGGTTGAACACAAGTAGGGTGGAGAATCTTAGCACCGAAGTATGCCAACTCGGCTGCCTCCTCGAAGTTCAACTGGCGTACAGCTTCTGTATGCTCTACCACACGAGGGTCGTTGTTGTGCATACCATCGATGTCTGTCCAAATCTGAATCTCCTCTGCAGGGAGGGCTGCACCGATGAGGGAAGCTGTATAGTCGCTACCACCACGCTGCAAGTTATCTACCTCACCATAAGCATTGCGGCAGATGAAGCCTTGTGTGATATAGATTTGATAACCTTGGTTCTGCTCCATGATAGCAGCAAGCTTCTCCTTGATGTACTGTGGGTCTGGCTCTGCGTTCTTGTCGGTACGCATAAAGTCTAATGCGCTGAGCAATACAGCCTTTATGCCTTGTTCGTTCAAGTAGTTTACAACCATGTTGGTGCTCATAACCTCGCCCTGGGCCACGATGCTCTTCTCCTCGAAAGAAGTGAAGAGATCCTTGGTGAAGGAGCGGAGATAGTCGAACTCACCATGCAAGAACTCACGTGTGGTCTTCTTCATCTCGTCGGTAGAGTAGAGTTCCTCTACGTGCTGCATGTATTTCTTCTCCAAGTTGTTGATTACCTCGTTGGCACCTTCTGGGTTCTTCTTGTAGAGATAGTCAGAAATCTCAACGAGAGAGTTGGTTGTACCACTCATGGCAGAAAGCACAACGAATGTTGGCTCGCCTGATTCTGTAATCAAAGAGGCTACTCCCTTCATGCGCTCTGGTGAGCCTACGGATGTACCTCCGAATTTCATTACCTTCATAGTCGTAATATTTTATAATTAATAATTCTTAATTGAATTTAGTTCTCCTCTCCATCTTCTGTGAGGTCGATGTGATTGTATTCCTTGGTTACGTCGTGTAATTCGCCATCTTTGCAGCGATACACGATGCCGGGGAACTTGTCGAGCATCGGAATGTTGTGGGTCGTCATCACAACGGCTGTGCCTTGTTTGGTGATGTCTTTGAGAAGACTCACGATGTTGCTGGCTGTCTCTGGGTCGAGATTGCCAGTAGGCTCATCGGCGATGATCACCTTTGGATTGTTGAGTAGGGCACGAGCGATGGCTATGCGCTGCTGCTCTCCTCCAGACAACTCGTGAGGCATCTTGTCGATTTTCTCTATCATGCCTACCTCGTTGAGCACTTCCTCGATGCGCTTGTTGATGTCGTCTTTCTTTTTCCAACCAGTAGCCTTGAGCACAAACTCGAAGTTTTTGCGCACGGTGCGGTCGTGGAGCAACTGGAAGTCTTGGAAAATGATGCCAAGCTCTTTGCGTAACGCAGGAATTTCCTTGCGCTTGATAACCTTGAGGTCGCGTGCAAGAATCTCGGCTTTCTCTGTCTCTCCCTCTACGAGGTCCAATTCGCAGTACAAGGTTTTCAGAAGAGAACTCTTTCCTGAGCCGACCTTGCCAATCAAGTAGGTGAACTCTCCTTCGTCAACATGGAAGTTGACATCCTTGAGCACGCACTTGTCTGCTTGGTATATGCTTACTTTCTGATAATCTATTAGCATTATTTCTGTTCTTTATTATTTCATTTCTCCTTTGCTCTTGGCTACTCGGCGCTTCTTGTCCCAGTCTGGGTCGTGGCGCATCTGTAGTTCCTTGGCAATATCTTCGATTCTCAATCCCTTGCTAGTGAGCAATACGATGAGGTGGTAGAGAAGGTCGGAAGATTCGTAAACGAGTTTCTCATCATTGCCGTTGGTAGCTTCTATGATGGTTTCAACTGCTTCTTCTCCAACCTTTTGCGCCATTTTGTTGACACCTTTCTTGAAGAGACTTGTTGTGTAGCTACCCTCAGGCATTTCCTCGTGACGCTTGTCTATGAAGTCTTGAAGCTCAGAGAGGAAGAGGATAGGATTCAACTCGTTCTCCTCGCCCCAGCAAGTATCGGTACCTTTGTGGCAGGTAGGACCGTCTGGATGTACCTTAATTAATAAGGTGTCGTTGTCACAGTCGTTTTGGATGCTTACGAGATTCAAGAAGTTGCCAGAAGTTTCCCCCTTGGTCCAAAGACAGTTGCGTGAGCGGCTCCAAAATGTAACTTTCTTGGTCTCTATCGTCTTATCGTATGCTTCCTTGTTCATGAATCCCAACATGAGGACGTTCTTGGTAATGGCGTCCTGGATGATGGCAGGAACAAGTCCGCCCATTTTCTCGAAATCTATTTCCATTTTATTGAATGTTTAATTATAGAGTGTCGAATTCTTCACTCTTCGTTCTTCACTTTTTATTTATATTCTAACATTAATTCCCTCTTCTCTCAAATATTGCTTGAGGTCGGGGATGGCAATCTCGCCGAAGTGGAATACACTGGCTGCAAGTGCCGCATCGGCTTTTCCTAGTGTGAAGGCATCACGGAAATGCTCCATCTTGCCTGCGCCCCCCGATGCGATGATGGGGATGCTCACTTCATCTGCCAAACGAGCCAAGGCTTCATTGGCAAATCCTTGCTTCACGCCGTCATGGTCCATGCTCGTAAAGAGAATCTCGCCAGCACCTCGATCGGCCACTTCCTTTGCCCAGTCGAAGAGTCCAAGCTCCACTCTTTCTCTGCCACCCTTGACGTAGCAATGCCATCCATCGGCATCTAGTCGAGCATCGATGGCACAGACGCAAACTTGCGAGCCATAATGGTTGGCAATCTCACTGATGAGTTCGGGATGTCGGATAGCAGCACTGTTGATGCTCACTTTGTCGGCACCTGCATTGAGCAAGCGATCTACATCCTTCAACTCGTTGATGCCACCGCCCACCGTAAATGGGATATTGATTTCGGCAGCCACACGAGTTACCATGTCGGTAAAGGTCTTGCGCTCCTCAAAGCTAGCCGTGATGTCGAGAAAGACAAGTTCGTCGGCTCCTGCATCGCTATAGGCTTTACCCAGTTCCACAGGGTCGCCTGCGCTACGGAGGTTGACGAAGTTGGTGCCTTTCACCGTCTCGCCATTCTTTACGTCGAGACAAGGAACGATTCGCTTTGCCAAGCCTTTGCTTCTATTTAATTCTTTCATTTTACTTTCTTATTAAAAAAGTTCTTCCACCTGAATCTTGCCCTCATAGAAAGCCTTGCCAAAGACTACAGCTGGGATGCCTGCAGCATCTAGTGCCTTGATGTCTTGGTTGCAAGATACGCCGCCTGATGCTATCAAGTGGAGGTGAGGGTAGGCTGCCATGATTTCTTTGTAAAGTTCGATGGCAGGACCTTGAAGCGTGCCGTCCTTGCTGATTTCTGTGCAGAGAACGTTCTTCACACCTTTATCTATATACTGTTTCAAGAAAGGAAGAAGGTCTTCCGAAGAGTCCTCTTTCCAACCATTGATGGAGATCTTGCCATTTCTTACGTCTGCACCTAGAATCAATTTGTCGGCTCCGTATTTGTCCATCCATTGCATGAACAATTCGGGATGGGTAACAGCGATGCTGCCCACGGTAACCATTGATGCACCTGCGGCAAATGCCTTCTCGATGTCTTCCTCTGTCTTGATGCCGCCACCGAAATCCACCACAAGCGATGTCTCTGTGGTAATCGCTTTCAATACAGCATCATTGACGATATGCTCAGACTTTGCACCATCAAGATCGACTACATGGAGTCGCTTAAAGCCCAGTTGCTCAAACTGTTTGGCTACTTCGGCAGGATTGTCGTTATAGACCTTCTTCTGGTCGTAGTCGCCTTTGGTGAGGCGAACGCACTGACCATTGATGAGGTCGATGGCTGGTATGAGTTCTATTTTCATTGATCTAATTTTCTGTTGGTTGTGTTATAAGTCCAAGAAATTTCTCAAGATTTGTTCCCCTACCTTTCCGCTTTTTTCTGGGTGGAATTGGCAAGTATAGAAATTGTCTTTGTGTAAAGATGCACTGTAAGGGAGGATATAGTCGGCTGTAGCGATTGTCTCCTCGCAGAGTGGCACATAATAACTATGCACGAAGTAAGAGTAGGGATGAGATAAGCCCTTGTACAAGTCTGTTTTCAAGTCGTAAAGTTCGTTCCATCCCATGGCAGGCACCTTGTCTTCATGCTTCTGTGGCTTGAAACGTTTTACGTCAACATCAAAGATGCCAATGCAGTCGACATCGCCTTCCTCTGAATGACGGCAGAGCAACTGCTGTCCTACGCAAATGCCTAGGACTGGCTGAGTAAGATTTTTGATGACTTGGTCTAGTTGATGTGCCTTCAGGTATTCCATAGCTTCCTTTGCCTGCCCTTGTCCAGGGAAGAGCACGCGATCAGCTTTCTGAAGCATTTCGGCATCATCGGTAAGAATAGGATTAATGCCCAAACGCTTCATGGCGTTCACTACAGAATAGATATTTCCTGCATTGTATTTTACGATTGCTACATCCATAACCTAACGTATTTCTAGTTTACAGATGCAAAGGTACGTATTTTCTTTCAATCAAAAGAAAATATTAGCAAAAAGATTACGAAATATGTGATATTTCTTTCAGATAGTAAGCGAAAATCGTATAAATATTCGCCTTTATCATCAGTAATGGCTTATTTTTCTTTATCTTCGCCATCGGCAGTCCTCAAAATGATGGAGGTCGCACCTATGGTGAAGAGTGTACCATCCTCGATGACACGCTTCTCTTTGTCGTCCAAAATCTCGTTATCGACAAAGGTTCCTGTATAGCTTGGACCATCACGAAGCACATACTTCAACTTGCCTTTCTTGTCACGGCTCACGTTGATGACGCAATGGTTCATATCGACACTTGGGTCAACGGTCTCGATAGGACAGTTGATGCCGCTGTTCTTCATGTATCGACCGATGATGTTGTCACCCATTTGGAGAGGGATGACCTGCTTGTATGCGAATACGTTCTCTATGACAACGATGGAGCCATAACCGTTCTCGTTGGCATTCTCGTCCAAGACCTCTTCCTTGCGGGTCTCACGAAGCTTGGATACACCCATACGAATGCCAAACTGCTTGTTGCAGTTAGGACACACAAATACGAGACTTTGACCAGCCTCGTATTTCTTCTCATCGAAAGTGATGTAATTATCACACTTAGGACAACGTACTCTTTTCATGCTTAATCTTTAACTTTGGTAATCCAACTGTCAGCGAAAACTTCGTTGTTTCTGAGCTTGTTGAGTGCCTTATGAGCCTCATTCTCAGAACTATAGGAGCCGTAAACGACTTTCACGTTGGTAGGAGTAATCACTACCTTGGCATCTTTCAGACCCTTGGCTTGCAAGTCCTCTACGTAGCTGGCAGCGTTGCGCTTGGTAACACGGCTTGCCAAAACAATGCTATAATAAGGTTGGGCATTCTTTAGCTCGATCTGCTCCTTCAAGTCGTCTTTCTTCTCAGTGTTAACTTTGATGGCGTTGTTGCTCAGAGCCTCAGAAGAGAGACTGTTGGCGTTCTCGCCCTGGGTTACCATCTCCTTAGGCATGATTTTGGTCAACATGCCTGTGTCGATTCCGCTCGTCTGAACGTTTGGAGTCTTCAATGGGGTAGAGAGTGCGAAGAAGGCAATGAGGGCGATGCAGGCAGCAGCCAGATTGCGCAACCAGCTTTTCTTGATGAGGATAAACTCGGAGTTCTCCTCCTCGTTCTCATCGGTTATCTCTGCATCAAACACGGAGTTGACAGCGGTAGATGGTGTTTCTACCTGAGCAGTCTCTAGAGGCATCATAGGAGTGGTCTCGATAGATACTGTGTTGTTCTCCAAAGGAGCCAAAGTGCTGAGAGGAAGCATATTGACACCACCCAAACCATAGTAGTCTGGGGTCAAGATACCTGCCTCGCAAGGCTCGAAAGTGTAGTTGCCATCTTCGTTGAGAAACAAAGTTCCGATATTGTTGATTTCGTACTTTCCGTCGTTTTCAAGGTGCTGACGAATCTCAGCCACTTCTTCAGCGATGCGGTTGATAGCTTCAGGATAACTGATGTCGTAGGCCTCTACATAGGACAATGCCAAGAGGGAATCGTTCAACTTCAACTGTGGATTGAAGCCAACGGTTCTCAATGGTGGCAAAAACATGCTGTCTCTGTCATCATAACGGGCATCTACCTGATGAGCCATGAAGCCACCAAAGTCTGGTACTATCACACAGTCGTTGCTCAGAAGTAGGATTTCTATATGTCTTTCTAGTTCATTCACGAGTGCAAAGGTAGTGAAAATTCTGTAATCAGCCAATTATTTTAAGGAAAAAAAATACTTGAACCGATAAATAATTGAAAAAGTTTTGTCGTATAAGAGAAAAGTGCTATCTTTGCAGTAGAGAAAGTCGCACATCTTGCTAAATGGCTCCGTGGACTAGCTCTATATATAAATAATGTATAACAATATGATAAGCAAATTTTCAGATATTCTTGGGATGATCGGAGGATGTAGGAAGTATGCCTGGATGTTGTTGATGATTGGCACGCTCACCTTTGTCGTGGGATGTGGCAAGAAGACACAAGCCGCCGATGCTCCTCAAGAAGACAAGCATGCTAAGCAACTGTTGCAAGGCATCTGGCTGAACGAAGATGACGAGGATGTCGCTTTCAGAGTCTTGGGTGATACCATTTATTATCCTGATTCTTCTAGCCAACCGGTCGCTTTTGCCGTCTATGCCGATACCTTGGTGATGAGGGGCGCAAGCGATGTGAGGTATTCCATCGTCAAGTTGGCTGCCCATCTCTTCGAGTTCAAGAACCAAAGTGGGGATCTCATCAAGTTGGTCAAGACTGCGGATAAGTCTTACTTGCGCTCTTTTGTGCACCAAAAGAATGTGGAGTTGAACCAGAAGACTCTCATCAAGCGTGATACGATCGTCAGCCATGGCGATGACAAGTACCATCTGTATGTTCAGGTGAATCCTACTTCCTATAAGGTGTATCTGAGTTCGATGAACGATGATGGGGTTCAGGTGGATGAGGTCTATTATGACAATATCGTCAACTTGAATGTGTTCCATGGCGCACAGAAACTCTTCTCCAGGGATTTCAAGAAGCAAGACTTTAGCAAGAACGTTCCTGCGGCATTCTTGGAGCAGGCGGTGTTCAGCGACTTGGTCTTTGAGGAGATTGATTCGGCAGGCATCCATTATTTGGCAATCTTGGCTCAACCGAATAGTTCCATCAGTTATCAGGTGAGAGTAACCATCTCCTTTGCGGGTCACTTGAAGATTGAGACAGTAGGAGGATAGAATGAATTTCAAGAAATATATGAGTCATTCGATGGTGTGATGATTCCATAAAAAACCTCGTGAGGCAAATGAGCTTCACGAGGTTTTTTGTTATCTATGGGTGTCTCTTTCGAGAAGTGGTTGCCCTCAATCGTTTAGTTGAGGAAGCCCAGCAAGGCTCCTGCTGCTACTGCCGATCCGATGACTCCAGCCACGTTCGGTCCCATGGCGTGCATGAGGAGGAAGTTGTGGCGGTCGTATTCCAAACCTAGGTTGTTGGAGATACGGGCACTCATAGGCACGGCACTTACACCGGCGTTTCCAATGAGCGGGTTGAGTTTCTTTCCCTTAGGCAAGAAGAGGTTCATCAACTTGACGAAGAGAATGCCGCTGGCTGAGGCAATGACGAATGCCAAGGCTCCAAGGGCGAATATCTTGATGGTGTTGAGGGTCAAGAACTCTGATGCCTGTGTAGAGCAACCTACGGTCAAACCGAGCAGCATCACCACGATGTCGTTCAGGCTGCTGCCTGCTGTCTTGGCAAGTCGGGTGGTCTTTCCACTTTCCTTCAGAAGGTTGCCAAAGAAGAGCATACCAAGCAATGGCAAACCAGATGGCACGATGAAGGTGGTGAGCAACAAGCCGATGATAGGGAAGAGAATCTTCTCGGTCTGTGATACTTGGCGTGCTGGCTTCATCTTGATGACACGCTCCTTCTTGGTGGTCAAGAGACGCATCAATGGTGGCTGAATCACTGGTACCAATGCCATGTAGGAGTAGGCACAAACGGCGATGGCTCCCATCAGGTTAGGGCTCAACTTGCTACTGAGGAAGATGGCGGTAGGACCATCGGCACCACCGATGATGGCGATACCTGCTGCCTGGTTCGGCTCAAAGCCCAAGGCTAGGGCAATCATGTAAGCTCCGAAGATACCAAACTGGGCTGCGGCTCCGATGAGAATCAACTTCGGGTTGCTGATGAGTGCCGAGAAGTCGGTCATCGCACCGATTCCGAGAAAGACAAGTGGGGGATACCAACCTTGTTTCACGCCTTGGTAGAAGATGTTGAGCACGGAGTTGTCTTCGTAAAGACCGATTTCCAGTCCTGCGTCGGCACGGAAGGGGATGTTGCCAAGGATGATTCCCAGTCCGATAGGCACCAAGAGGAGCGGTTCGAAGTCTTTCTTTATGGCGAGCCAGATGAAGATGCCTCCCACCAATATCATGATGAGGTTTCCTGCCGTGGCGTTGGCGAAGCCCGTATAGGTCAGGAACTCATAGAAGTTCTGTATGATGAAATCCATAAGCTTGATTATTTAATGGTTACTAAGGTGTCGCCCTCCAATACGGCATCACCCTTGTTTACATTGATGCTGGCGATGGTTCCGGCACTCTCTGCCTCGATGTTGTTTTGCATCTTCATGGCTTCGAGGATAACGACCGTGTCACCTACGTTCACCTTGTCGCCCACCTTTACCTTGATGTCATTGATGGTGCCAGGCAGTGGGGCAACGACAGGCTTGCCACTAGCGGCAGGTGCGCTCTTTGGAGCGGCATCGGCAGCAGGTGCAGAGGTAGAGCTATTGAATTCTTCACTCTTCACTCTTCGTTCTTCACTTCCTACTCCTCCTAGCTTCACCTTCTGTTTGCCAGCCTTGACAGGTTGTTTCATTTCTACCTCGAATGGGATGCCATTCACGGTCACGTTGGCGATATTGCCTTCTATATCTTGTATTTCGACCTCGTAATCGACGCCTTTTACTTTGTATTCGTACTTCATGTTAATGAATAATTTATAATGAATAATATATAATTAGGCTTGCGCCCTTCATGCTATTGAGTGCTTCACTTTTCACTCTTCGTTCTTCACTTAACATTGTTGAATCTCGGAGCGTTCCATCTCGTCTGCTTAGGCTTGATGGTGATGATGCCTGGTTCGATGTCGTGTACATCCTCCAGGTATTCTTTCAGGGCGAGCGAGATAACAGCCATGTAGATTTCCTTGTCGATACCCTTGGTGGTCAAGCCGTCCTTGAGCATCACGTTGGTCTTGTGTCCCAGTTCGGTTGTCACCTCTATCGTCTTTTTGCCCGTCCTATATAATAAGGTGGCGTGCTTCTCCGTGGCAGCAGCGATGCGTTGCTTGTGCTTCATGTAGGCACCGAAGAGCCAGAAGAAGATGAAGAGGAGGGCAAGACAAGAGAAGACGATCCCCATGGAGAGGATGGCGATGCCATAGCCGTGAGGGTCGGTCTTCTTGAGTATCTGTGGCTTGCTGAGTCCAGTGGCTTGTGGAAGATAGCCTGGGGTGACATCTGTCTCGTCACAAATGTTCCAAGTCTTGAAATCGCTGTTCAAGGCATAGGATTGATCTGCTGCCAACCACGGAATACTGATAGAGTCTATCAGATCTACAGCATTACCATCGTAGAGAGCGATCCAGTTGTTTTTTTCATGGAATGCATCTGCTATTTCCTTGAGAGGAACCAATCCGAGTTTCAGTTGGAAAGGTCCTGTACCTTCACTCAACCATCTGAAGTGTCCTTTTCCCTTAGGAAAACAGTCTGGGCATGTTTCTTCCGAATCTTCATGCCAGATATAGCGGTCGTAGATGATCACACTTTTCTTGCCAGCCAAGGTTGTGCGAGGCTCGTTGTTCGGCAGAGGACACATCAGCTTTCGGCGTTCCTCGGGCGACATCTTCTTGTCGAGCACTCTGCGGTCGGTGGTGAGAAACATGCCACGAACGTTGTAGGTGGTAAAGGAAGTGTTCGACAATTCCACCCAAGCCTTGTGCATTCCAAACTCATCCACGATACTTTTCTGGTTGTTTGTCATCACTTCCGTAATGCGGATGCTTTTGGCCCCTTGTGCCCAAGTGGACAAGGAGGCGACGACAAACAAGCTAAGTATAATTCCAAATTTCTTCATAAGCATACTTATTAATTAGGTTTGTAATATTCAGGTTGCTTTATGCAAAGATATGAAGAATTTTGAAATATTCCATCAAAAAAATGTGCAAAAAATCTTATATGTTCCACATTTTTATAGTTTTCAATATATTTTAGCTAAAAGTTAATAGATTGAAAGCAAAAAAAGTGTGCCATATCGGGATGACACACTTTCTTTTGATTTTCGGGAGGAGCATCCACTAAAATGAGATGCCTTTGCTGCTAGTACTCCTTGACGTTGCCGCCTTCCTCCGACCCAGTGCTGGAAGAACCGCCTCCTGTAGATGAGCTACCGCCAGGGTTGCTGCTTCCACCGCCGCTAGGGGTCGTAGGGGTTGTGCCGCTATCGGAGCCTCCTGTGCTAGGCTTTTCCTCTGCGCCAGTCGAGGTGGAGGCTTTCTTGGTGTTAGCCTTTCTCACGCTGGCAGCACTGTTGAGGTTGGCACTGTTCAAGGTACCCGTAGCACGTGCACGGAGCTTGACACCAGCGATGTTGGTGGCAGCGTTGAAAGCCTCCTCGGAGTCGGCGCCTTCCTTGTTCTTGATACCCACGGAGAAGATAGCCAAATTGTCGATCTTCACATTCTTGCCCTGAAGGAGCATCTCCTTGATGCACTTCACCATACCGGTCATCATACCCAGGCACATAGCCTCGGAGAATCCGGTGTTGTGCTCCTCCATGTGATGAGCGAGTGCTGCGAGATCTATGGTCTCATCAGCCACTGGATAAGCGAACCACTTGCCGCAGACAGAACTCTTCTTGTTCTTGTTCTGCATCAAAATAAACTTAATCATAAGACATTAAAAATTTTGAGTTAATTACTGCCGATTCCGCTCTCCGTCAAGGCTTTCGCCTTTCAGAAATTCTCTTTCCGGCGGCTACCTTTTCGGGAGAGCTTCATCGTGTAAACCTTTTGGATTACACTGCAAAGATACTACATTTCAGAAGGCCGTTTATACGATACCGTACGATGCTTGCTATAGCGTACTTTTTGAGGACATTCCTTATCTTTTTCACCTTCTTTCTTGTAGATTTCAGTGGTTCTTCTTATCGTATTCAGTCTCTCTCCTTATGGATATCCGAGGTAATCGACGATGAGTTTCACCTCACGTGAGGTGAAATACTTGGCAGTCTTTCGATAGCCCAGTTTTTGCAGCCCCTCTATCACTTCAGGTATTCTCTTCACCCACGCCATCAGATGGTTGACTGCAGTATGGCTGCTGTTGGCAGTAGGGAAGTAGAGCAGTGCAAGTTCCGACTTGCCGTATGCTCTGATTTTGATATTTTCTATCATATTTTTTTGTTTAAAGATTTATTATTTCGTTATAACTATGCTGCTTTCCCTCCGTAAGTATGGTACTTGGGAGGAGAAAGTAGGATAGTTAGACTCTGGGAGCAGATTTATAATATGCACCATGTCGCACAGGTGAGAGAATGCCGTATTGACTGCTGAACTTGCCAAGTATTCGATGGGCGGTTCGTTTTGAGACATTGAATGATTCCGCAATGCAGATAAAGTCCTTTGTCTTGATTTCACCAGCAGGTATCGCATTATAGAGTCGTAACTCTTCTGATGAGAGATTGATTCCCTTGTTGGCAAATGGATTCTCGCTTTCTTTGTCAAGAACTGAGTAAACACGTGCCGTGTGATTGACGAGGCAACCAACAATCTCCATGGCAATGTCGAAATCCTTGTCATCACAAACCAAGGCGTTCTCGTCATCGCTGAAGATGCCATCTTGCTTGTTCCACTCCGAGAGACGGCGTAGGGCAGTCAATATCATCGCATAGCGGAAGTTGGCGAGGGCAGTGCGGAAGATGAAAGCGTTCATGCCAATGCCATACATCTGAAATTGATCTACTAGAACTTCGCCGTATGTATCAAGAAATTTCTTCTGTTGAGCTTTGCTGAGTACAAATTGTATCGGATGTCCAACCCTCTGTTGCATGGCGTGGTAGAGTGGCAATAGTTCCTCGCCCATCTGCTTGTATGTATCCTCCAAAGGGTTGTCTGTCTGTGCGAAAACGTCATGGAACTCCACCTTTTCGTCGGGTAGCTCATAAAACTGGAATCTACTTCCTAGACCATTTTCGAATGTCGGAAACAGACTAGGCAGCTGTCCTGGTGTGCAGGTGATGCAGATGGATAGACGAGGAGACTCGATGTCGATGTGAATCTTGTCGCTTACTCTGTTCATCGATACTGGCTCATGATGGTATGCCTTGCGCATGAAGTCAGAATAGTTGCCGTAATCGGTGCCTGTCATTTGAGAAATGGTATCGGCTTCGGTCTCGTACATCATCCCCCAACCACCATTGGCATCGAGCGCACGATACACCGCGGCAGAGGAACTATTTCCTGGCATGAATGGGTCACGGAAGGCTGGTTCCTTGGGAGGAGTGCTGCGCTCACCTTTCTTCTTGCCCTTGTTATTGGCTTCGTAATCTGCCATTTCTTCCTCATATTTCGCTTTCTCGGCTTCATATTGTCGGCGCATCTCCATCTTTATCGGACGTGCCAACAACTTGCAGAAGGCTAGGTCGCCCTTGGCAGAGCCAGCCGTACCAAAGATGATGTTGAAGAGTGGGGCATAAACACGGCGACCATCATAGATGCCGTAAATGCCACTTTGCGCCTCTTCATTGCCATTGGCTCCACCCATCAATCCCGAGATCACGTTGAGTACGCCCAAAAGCATTTTGTCTCGACACACTACATCCTGGTGAACGTCAAAGATAGGAGAGAGAAACGTAGGCAAGTCTTCTATCTTGATCTTGTCTGAGAATGTGTAACCTGAGACGGGGCATGATGGAGAAGTGGAACCTTTTCCGTTATTTTGTGCCAAAAGTGCCAAAGTGCCACTTGGCATTTCATTATCCAAATTACCCAAAATAGTACTTTTTCCTATATTTTCTATACTTTTGGCACTTGGCAATATGGCATTATTGGCACTATTGTGGGAAAGAGACTGCTTCTGACTATGGTTGCTTTTAATCCTCTCCTTGGCGATTTCGCTGAGGTTGACACCTGCGTCTTTCGCCATCTTGAAGAATGTATTGATGGTGATTCCGTTGCCATTACCATTGCTGCTACCTTTGAGGCAACTGGTATATTTCTTGTCACACTCTGTGGCGTTGTAGTCAGCGTTCATCTGGCTCAGTTCGTGGAAGAATTCTCTTCCGTCTTCGCCTAGGCCATCAGCTAGGGAGAAACCGAGGCTGAGCCAGTTCTGGTAACCGCTCGTGATGTCGATGTGGCGAGAGGCGATGATGTCGGCGATGCCTTTCACCTCTTTATATAGGTCACAGTCTGTCTCAATCGTTTGAGTATGGCTGGCAACATTCTGTCGGATTGCTTCGTTCGGTTTCTCTGAATTTGCATCCATTGGCATGGAATGCATGTTGGCGAATCCCTCCAAGTCAAAATTGCTCAAAGTTTTGTCCTCTATGTTGCTATTGCTCATATAGTTATCCTCCTTATTTTGAGAATGAATGTTTATTTTTTGAATATATTTATTCATCTTCTTGTCAATTTAGAATAAATTAAACATCTTGTTAATTACTAAATTGGCATCCCAGCATAGAAAGCATGCAGATGCCACGTTGGCAGGAGCCTTGTCTGCCTCCAATCCATATCTTTGGTAGAGGTAGTTGCAGATGGCTCGATACCACATCTCGTGAGAACCACGGCTTAGGTCGATGTGAGTCACCCACTTCACGCCATCTCCACGAGGACTGGTAAACATAAGGAGAGTCTCAAACGTAGGGTCGTTCTCCAACGTCTCTCTCACCTTCCAAATGTTTTCCTTTCCTCCGAGGTGGTCGAAGTCGAGGCACACCATCTGGCTATGTCGGATGAGTCCCTTGGCATTGCGATATTCGAAAGTACCGCTGAATGTGGCGAAGGGTAGGTGCTCAGCCTTGAAAGCCTTCTGTCGTTTCTCGTCTTTGACGCCTCTGAGCTGCTCCGTGATTTCCTTCATCTTCATGGAGTTCATCCATCGATATACATCGTAGAGGTTGGCTTCCTTCAGATAAGGTCGTTGCCCTGTAGCCTTGTTGATGCCAGGGGCAAAGAGGCTGAAGTGGGCGTAGAGTGGCGACCAAGTCGCTTCTTCAAGTATGTTATCCTTTGTCGTCTCCATGTTCGCACGATTTAATGTTTTTTTACTGGCTCTACTCATTTCCATTTGCTTTCTCTTGCGATAGGCAATGGCGAGTGGAGTGTGACTGTGGAGAAGGTAGTCGCTGACGACTTCTCCGATTGCTAATACCTTATTCATATTTTTATAGGGTATTTTGCGTAGCCTTGCACTTCTGGATAATATAGCCTACTTATGTTATTCATTTCCAGTACGGAGCCCGTGCTCAGGTTTTTGGCTGCTGACAGATATATAAAAAAGCAGCAGAAACTCCGTGAAGAAATTTCTGCTGCAAAAGTACAATGAGATATAAATTTTACTCTAGTTTTCTTATGTTTTGTTCTGTTTATTCACCTGTAATCCACTAAAATGTAATAAAAGTGAATCTATTAGGTGAATTACACCACTAATTTTATTTTAAAAAGGTATTGATTGATTTACACCAATTGTTTAACTTAGCCGAATATAGGTTATTATTATGTAGTATCTCCCAAAGAGGTTTTTTGCATGATAAATCTGATAGCAGTTTCTTGTTAACAAATTCTGCTGCTATTCTTGTAGTCTCAGTATTTGTATTTGTTGACTTTATTTTCTCAACAAAAGAATTAGTGACGACAACGTCGTTGTAAAATAGTGGACACATTTTTTTGACAAGTTCTACGTTCGCACTATTTATTTCCTCTTTGGAAGTAGCAAAATCTTTCATCTTTTCATCATCAAAGAATTGCGCAAATGCATAAATGATTTGTTTGTCGTTAAATGGATTGCCATTCTGATCTTTGAAATGGCCAAAGTGGTTGGCTGTGATGATGTCCTCAATAATTTGCTTACGATGTTCTTCATTGATTTTAATGCAAGGGCGGCTCACAATGTTTTCTTTTGGCATAGTTGTAGTGTTGGCATATTCGCTGCTACTTACATTATTTGTTTTGTCGTTTGATGTGATTTCATAAGCCAAATCTTTGTCAATTTGGGTTAGAAATCTATTGCCCAATGGTGTTATAACAATAGAATTAATAGCGCGTTCAAGCTTGAGGTAACCTCGTCCAATTAGAGGTGACCAAATTTGTTTTTTGTATACATCATTTGTTATGCCGAAAACATTCTTTGCTCCATTATTGTCTCTTGCAACTTTTAGAAGTAAGAACTGATCGTCAGTTATATTCTCTTTTTTGATTAATTTGCGAATAATGTAGTTGGCTTCGTCAGATAAGTCATCTAATATGGCTTTTCCGTTAGTTTTGATTTGTGCGGCATAGACTTCGCCTCCTTCAACGAAAGCTGCATATACCATATCTTTGTCTTTAAGTGACTTTAGCGCAGAATAGTATTGGGCATCAGTTAAACTATCGGGAGACTTTCCATGATCTTTGCCATCTGCAAGGTGTTGCAAGGTGAGATATTCTTTTGGAGTTAGTTGTTCTGTCATATTCTATTAAGTTTAATGTTTATGAATATCCTCTGCTGCCATGGTAACTTTTTGTTCTTCTGGCAGTTTGTAGGGATGCACACTTGTGGTAGTGGTAATGATGTCATCACCCAATACTGCTGCAATTTTTGCAATCGTAGCAATCGTAAGGTTGTGAGTACCGCTCAACCATCTGCTCACCTCAGTCTCTGTTTTTCCAAGAGCCTTTGCCAGGTCTCGTTGCTTCATTCCCAGTTCTGTCATTACGTCAAATATTCTGTTGGCAATGGCTACACAGAAATCCACCTGCTTGTTGGTTTCTGTGGGGATCGTGTTGCGGATGGAATCCATTATTTTATTGGTCTTCATATTAGTCTTCCTCCTGATTATCTGTGTTTACTGAAAGTTCAAGTGGACCATTTAGATTTGTTCCCGAAATCGTTATCACTTGCTTGTTTTCCAGTTGTTTAATTTTAATATCAATTCTCTGTAATGTTTGCACGGCTTTATGAAGAGTTGGATCTTCTTGGTAGGTTTGTGAGTTCTTCAAACCACCATTTCCTAAGATCAAAATCTTATGATTTATATTGAGGCAATACAATCTCAAATTGCTCGTGTCAAAATGGGAGGGTAGGGCCATCACTCTATCTTTTCTTTTGCCTTCGTATCTGAAGTATCTGTCTTCTGCTCCGTTTGCCTTGATGATGTCGATGCGACGGATAAGGATTTGAATGTCATTCAGATATTTCTCCTTATAGGTAAGGAGAAACTTTTCAAATTCGGTATATTCTTCTCCCTCGAATCTTGGAGAGTAAAGGCTTACTTTCTCTCCACTTTCAAGCAATTCTAAGAATAAGTTTTGTTCCATTATCAATTGTTTTCTGCAAAAATAAACATAAAAGTTGAATGTTCCAAGAAAAATATAGAAAAACTTTACTTTTATGTTGATATTTCACGCTTTTCCATCATTTTTCAAGGCAAAATGCAGTTTTCCACTCTTTTCTTTGCCCATTCCGATTCTTTTTATTACTTTTGCAATTGTCATTCACGTAGGTTGTTGGCAAATGCGTTGCTGGCGGTAATCTCGTGATTGGCCTATCATAATAAGAAAGACGTTCAACTACGTTTTCTTCTGACTCATTGAAACCTAGGAAATTTCAATCATACACTCAGAGAAGATAGCGGTGGGCGTCTGCGCTTATCGTGTGTATATACGCGGCATAGGTGTGCCCTTTCCTTTCGAGGAGAGGGTGCAGCCTGTGCTATCATATATACTCCAACTGGCGTAGGCTTCTGTTGCTTCTTTCCCTTGGTGTATATGGTTTTCCTAGGACCTCAATGAGCAAGGGAAGTGCGAGTGATGGATTCCCTACGCCATTTCTGTTATATAGCCATCAGTCCCTTATATATAATAAAGGTGTAAAGTCAAAGAATAACTAAAATACATTTCCTTCGAGGGGGAGTCGGAAGGTATATTGATTTTACTACGCCTATGGAATCGACTCTTCACCCTATAGACACCAGCATATTGCTAGATAATTCCACCGATGCACTTACCATGGTAAATGCCATCAGGTACTTGTCTTCCTTGCCTTCCTGTCATACTATCAAGATAGCCACTGGTTATTGGGACATTCCTGGCACTGCTCTAGTTATGGATAGTTTGAAGGAGTTCTTGCTTCGTCCCCATGCCAAGGTTCAGTTGCTTATCGGTGCCGACCCAGTGGTGCGTGCCAATCAACTGAAGAATCCCTTGCACAAGGACGCAAAGTTCCCACAAGATTACATCAAGAGAGATGTTCGAGACTTGGAGGTGACCGATGAATATGTAGAGGTGGTACGATTGATCAAAGAGTATTGCCATACCACGGAAGAGAATAGCAAGTTGCAGATACGCATTTACAAGACGGATGAGGAAGGAAACGTACAGTTCTTTCATGCCAAGTCTTACATCTTCTTGGGGGATAACATCGCTAAGGGTATCGTAGGCAGCAGCAATTTTACTCGAAAGGGATTGGAGGGCAATTCCGAACTGAACTACTTGGAGTGGAACAATGCCATCGTGACTGCTACTCCGAATGCTAATTCTGTGACCAAGGGACACAACTTTTGGTTTGACGAGAAATGGCAGATGGCTACCTCATGGAATCAATACTTCTTGGAAGAGATACTGAATGGCTCTAAGATAGATATGGAAGCAGGGAAAGAGGTGAAGCTAGAGGATGAGCCAGAAGACAAGCCGCTCACCCCATACGAACTCTATATCAAGTTGCTCAACTATAAGTTTGGAGACATCATCGACTTGAATCAGCAACAACTCATCGAGAGCTACTTGCCGAAACGATTCAATCCATTAGACTACCAGATACAGGCAGTGAAGCAATGCTTTGCCATTATGCATGAACACAGAGGCTTTATGCTCGCTGATGTGGTGGGCTTAGGAAAGACGATAGTCGGTACGCTCGTCATCAAACACTTCTTGACGATGCCTGATGAGGATGGAAGGGCAAGAAAAGTCTTGGTGATTACTCCACCAGCCATTCGCTCGGCTTGGGGGAATACGATGGAGAAGTTTGATGCCGAGACCGACAACAAGCTGTTGCCTTTTGTGGATTTCATTACCACAGGTAGCATCGGCAATCTTGTGGATGGTATCGACTCCGATACCGATGAGGATGGAAATGGTGACTTTGAATCTGAATTGAAGTTCAACAACTATGGGTTGATACTCATAGACGAGAGCCATAAATTCCGTAATAGCCAGACCAATATGTATCAGGCACTCACCCGATTGGTGGGCGATATCGGTGCTTCATCTGGTTATTATCCTTATATCGGACTGCTATCGGCTACCCCTCAAAACAACCGTCCGTCTGATTTGCAGAATCAAATCTACCTCTTCGAGCGTAACCATAAGGACAGCACGCTCAAAAAGGCTAATGGAGGTAACTTGGAGGGATTCTTCTCGCAGGTCAACAAGGAGTACGACGAGTTGATTGCTACCCCAAAAGATGATGATGGCAACATCATCGAACTAAGCATGGAGGAGAAGAGACTTCGCCAAGACAAGTTGAAGGAGTTGTCGCAGAGAATACGTGATTGCGTGTTGGAAGATATAGTGGTGCGTCGTACGAGAACGGACATCATCAAGTACTACCACGGTCAGTTGACATTCCCAAGGATAAGTGGTCCTCATGCCTTGGAGTATAAGATGGAGGAGGGGCTTGCAACGCTCTTTGCCGATACGATGAACTTGATAGCGCCGAACGGCAACTTCAGGTTTGCCAATGATGGCAAGTATCTGGCGTACTATCGCTACCGTGCCATAGAGTTTTTGAATGATGAGGAATTGAAGGCTATCTACAAAGGTGGTAATATTGACCCGGATAGATTCTCACAGCAGTTGGCGAGAATCATGCAGATGAACTTGGTGAAACGATTGGAAAGTAGCTTTACTGCTTTCAAGACTTCACTTGCCAACTTGCGCCAATATACCCAAAACATGATAGATATGTGGGAGGCAAACGCCATCTTCATTTGTCCAGACATCAATGTGAATGCTGAGCTAGACAAGGAAAAACGTCTGGATAAGGAAGGACGTTTGTGTAACTTCGAGGAGTGTGTGGAAGACTTGCGTAAGAAAATAGTCCGACTGGATGAAAAGGGAAAGAATGACAAAAAACGTAATCGAGAGTTGACAAGAGAAGACTTTGAAGAAAAATACATTACCTATTTGCGTCAGGACTTGGCTCTGATAGAGATGCTTTGCAAGAGATGGAATGCCTACAGCTATGACCCGAAGTTGGATGCGTTCAAGAGGAACTTGATGCCAGTATTGTTTGACAAGCAGAGAAATCCTGCCCAGAAATTGGTCGTGTTCAGTGAGGCGATAGATACAGTGGATACCATCAAACTAGCCATCGAGACCACCAATCGCAACATCAAGGTCTTGCCTATCACTGCTGCCAACCGAGATGAAATGGAAAATACCATAAGAGCCAACTTTGATGCCAACTATGATGATGAGTGGAAGGACGACTATCAGGTGATTGTGACAACGGAGGTGCTTGCCGAAGGTGTCAACTTGCATCGTGCCAACTGCATCTTGAACTATGATACGCCTTGGAATGCCACCAGGTTGATGCAACGCATCGGTCGCGTCAACCGTATTGGTTCCACGGCAGAATATGTTTATGTCTATAACTTTATGCCTAGTGCGCAAGGAAATGCGCAGATACAGTTGGTGCAGAAAGCCTATACTAAATTGCAGTCGTTCCACACGCTCTTTGGCGAGGATAGCCAGATATTCACCGAAGACGAGGAGGTGATGCACTATGACCTCAATACACAGGTGAATGGAGAGGAGTCGCCTATGGAGAAATACATACATGAACTGAAAGTATACAAGCAAGAATATCCCCTTCGCTTCAAGCAGATAGTGGAGCAAGAAGAACATTTGGAAGTGGGAAGTGCGCTCCAAGAGGGAAGTAGCTATTTCTTGGTGCGTAATAAGAGGATAGCCGGTATGTTTGTGAAGGTGGGCTGCGACTTGAAACCTCACATCCTTTCGGGTGTTGAAATGTACCAAGAGTTCAAGTGCAATCCCGATGTAAAGGCTGGCAATCTGCCTGATGATTGGGGCAAGAGAAAAGCCAAGGCGGAATTGGTGGTCAACCAGGCTTTGAGTAAGATGGATATTCGACAGCGCAATTCAGACAAGGCTACACAAGCCAAGGAAATCATTCGTAAGATGATAGATAAGTTGACTTTGTCGCAAGAGTCGGTTTCTATCCTTGATGCAGCCTTCCAGTTTGTGGGCAAGGGAAATGTTGACATTATCAATAAGGTGATTGCCTTAGACAAAGAACTGCATAGTGGGATGTCTCTGTTTGAGATGACCCAGCAAGAAGTGGATGACATATTGAAGTTTCAGATACAGAAGATAGTGGCTCATGTGCAGCAGCGTTATGGCAAGGCAGAGGTTTATTTAGCTCTCAGTAAATAACATATTAATCAAAGAATGAGACAATGGCAGAATTGAAGGAATACTTTCAGCAGAAATACCAAGGAAGAGATTCTTTTTTGGAAAATGTGATATATCCTGTTTTTGGAGAAGATAAGTTTGAGGAAGGATATGATGTGTCCTTGTTGGACGATTATCCAGACTTGGTGGATGTAGCAAAGAGTACAGGCATAGCGTCTGTGTTGAGAATCGGCACGATACGGATGCCATTCAATCCTATCTCTATCTTTGACATCACAGTGTCGAGCCACGTGTTGATGAACAGAAATCGGGTGGGTATCCAGCAACTCATTCGTCGTATCATGCCTACATTCTCCAGTGCCTTTATGATATTCCATTACAAGGATGCAGATCATTGGGATTGGCGATTTACTTTCTGTAGCAAGGCGAAGAATGATGAGGTTTCCGACAAGAAGCGATTCACTTTTATGTTGGGACCCAACCAGTCGTGTCGTACAGTGGCAGAAAACTTCGAGAAACTATTGTATAAGAAAGGTGATTTACGCTTGAAGGACATAGAGCAAGCCTTTGACGTAGAGGCTCTGTCGGACGAGTTCTTTTCCAAGTACAAGGAGCATTATGAGCGTTTTGTGGAGTATGTCACAGGCAAGCGTTTCGTCAAGAGTGGAAGCAAATGGAAGGAGAAGAAGATACATGAGCCTCATGCGGATATGTATCCTGCTTTTGGCAAGAACGACAAGCTGGTGAGAGATTATGTGAAGAAACTATTGGGGCGTATCGTCTTTCTTCATTTCTTGCAGAAGAAGGGATGGATGGGTGTGCCAAAGGACAAGCAATGGGGTGAGGGAGACTCTCAGTTTATGTTGCATCTGTATGAGCGGAGCAGCGAGGAACAGCAGGATGACTTCTTGGACGAGGTCTTGGAACCGCTCTTTTCTGATGCCTTGGACACGGATCGCAAACAAGAGGGCGATTTGTTCGATACCAAGGTTTCCTTGAAAAATGGCAGTATCGTCAAAATTCCATATCTGAATGGAGGCTTGTTCGAACGCGACTTCTTGGATGAAATACCAACGCGTTTTCCTAAGGAATATTTTGCAGATTTGCTCAACTTCTTGTATCAGTACAACTTTACGATTGACGAGAACGACCCTGATGATGCACAAGTGGGAGTTGACCCAGAGATGTTGGGACGCATCTTCGAGAATCTTTTGGAGGATAACAAGGACAAGGGAGCGTTCTATACTCCGAAAGAGATCGTGAGATATATGTGCCGTCAGTCTTTGGTGGCTTATCTCTGCACTGATATTTCTGATGGTGAGACCAGCAAGCAGATAGAGAACTTTGTCAAGACTTACGATGTTGAGCTGTTGGGAGGTCGAGACTCAGAACTTTCGCATCGTGTGGATGAGGCTTTGCGCCAGGTAAAAATCTGCGACCCAGCCATCGGATCGGGTGCATTTCCTATGGGGTTGTTGAAAGAACTCTTTCTCTGTCGTGGAGCGATAGAATGTTTTGATGATGCGGCAGAAATCAAACGACATATCATTCAGCAAAATATCTATGGTGTAGATTATGAGAAGGGTGCCGTTGACATTGCTCGTCTTCGTTTCTGGCTGTCTTTGGTCGTAGATGAGAAAGAGCCGCATACTTTGCCAAACCTTGATTTCAAGATTATGCAGGGCAATTCTTTGTTTGAGTGGTATGGGGGTGTTGACTTGCGTGGGGTGGTTGGAACTGCTGGTGCACTGACGTTCTCAGACAATTCCGCTACTCGTACTTTTATACGCAAGTGGTTGCAGGAATACTATGTTGAAGAGGAACATTCGAAGAGAATCAAACTGCGTGCCAAGATAGACGGAGCAGTAAAGCAACTGTTGGTTTCCAATAACCCTGGTTTGGAAGGCAAGTTGGATGATATTGATATTTCCAGCAATAAAGCCTTCTTCTTGTGGCATACTTGGTTTAATGATGTTTTCTGCCGTATGGATGGCAATGGCGGTTTCGATATTGTAATAGGAAATCCTCCTTATGGGGCAAAACTGGATGAGCAAGAAAAGAAAGTGCTCAAGTCGATGTACGTGACCACACAGACCATCAAAAACGTTAGCAAGCTGCTAGTCCAGAAAGGTTCGATGGATACCTATACGATGTTCATCGAATTGGCTTACAACATATTGAGAAAGAATGGCTGTATGTCGATGATTGTCCCTATATCTCTAACTTCAAGCGACTCGTTGCAGGGAGTGCATAGAATATTGAAAGAGAAGTGTGATGACGTGCATATTTCTTCTTATGCCGTGCGTCCTCAGCCAGTCTTCAAGTATGCAATGGTAAACACTTCCATCTTGTCTTTCCGAAAGACCGGAAAGCCTTGCCATGGTATTTATTCTACCAAGATGTATCGTAAGGGAAGGGACTTCAATCTGCAATATCTTGTAGATCATTTGCAGTTCGTGGAAGTGAAGGACTATCTCCTTTTCGGACGTATTCCTAAGATTGGTTCAGAGATTGAGAAGTCTATCTTGGGTAAGTTGTGGGGATGTGACAAACTGAAGAAGTATGTGGTAAATGAGGGTGAACCGATTTACTATCGATTTGCAGGTGGAAGATACTTCAAGGTTGTGACTAATTACTCTAATGGTTCTTCTGCAGAAAGAGCGATTTTCTTTTCAGAGAAATATGCTAATGTTATAGGATGTATTCTTAGCAGTAATCTTTCTTTCTGGTATTATCAAATATATTCAGATAATTTGAATTGGAAGAGTTGCGAGATAGAGAATACTCCTATACCTCCTTTGACAGATGATGTCATTGAACGATTGAATGAGTTGTATAATGAGTACTTGGAGGATATAGAGAAGAATGCCAACAAGAGGAATACGTCTGAAGGGTCCAGCTATACCGTAGATACATTCAATGAGTACAAGATAGGAAAGTCAAAGCCAATCATCGACCGAATAGATGATGTCATTTGTCCTCTTTATGGCTTGACACAAGAGGAGACTGAATTCATCAAGAATTATGAGATAGAGTTTAGACTTTCAGGAGAGGATGAGTAGTATCTGTACTCTTTTATGCGGTAAATAGCATCCGTACAGTTCGAAATATATTCCGCAAACAAAAGTTAATGCCCGAAAATACCGCCCGAAATATTTGCCGTTGTCGGATATTTGCCGTATTTTTGCAGATGCATAATATTGTGCGAAACTTTAAATTCCCAGATTTATGGCGGAATATATTAATCCACGTGTCGATTGGGCGTTCAAACGCATCTTCGGCAGTGACGACACCAAGGAGTGTCTCATCACGTTCCTCAACGGAGTATTTGAGGACGAGTTTGTAATCAAGGACGTGAAGCATCTGAAAACAGAGCAGACACGTCATCAAAAAGCGAGAGCGAGGAGTCATCTTCGATGTGGCGTGCGAGACCGATGATGGGCGACACGTCATTGTGGAGATGCAGAAGAAGGAGCAGCGCTACTTCGTGGATCGTGCGCTCTACTACTCCTCGAAGGCGATAGTGGAGCAAGCCAAGCCTGGCGAGTGGGACTTCCATCTGACACCAGTCTATACCGTGTGTTTCATGGACTTTATCGCCGAGACTGGCATCCCTTGCCAGTTCAGAACCGACATTGGCTTGGGATTGCTCGAAGAGGAAGATTCCTCAGACAAAGAACCTCGCAAGGGTAAAGTCACTAAGGCTAAGGCTTGGAAGCTTTCGGGCTTGCGATATGGCTTCGAGAAGATGAGAGTGGTGTTCTTGCAGCTACCCCTCTTCGAGAAGAAGGAGCCAGAGTGTATGGAAATATTTGATTGTTGGATTTACGTATTGAACAATATGGAGCATTTGAAAGAAATACCATTCTTAGACAAGTACCCCGTCTTCCGAAAGTTGGCGGCGATAGGCGACCTCCAGAAGCTTACTCCCGAGGAGCGAGAGTATTACGAGGAGGATGTCAAAATCATGCGTGACCTCTATGCCACTGACAAGTGGGAGAAAGAGAAGAGACGCATGGAGAGAGAAAAAATGCGCATGGAGATGGAGAAGGCTGTAACTGAAGGTGAAGCAAGAGGTGAAGCAAGGGGTGAAGCAAGAGGTAAAAACAAGGAGAAGCTTGCTATAGCCCAAAAGCTTCTATCCTTGGAATTGCCGCTCTTGCAAATTATGGAAGCTACAGGCTTGACACAAGAGCAAATCAAAGGATTGCAAAAATAAAGAGACAAGAATCATAAGCAGAAAATGCAAAAGGACATCGGGTTTCTTGCCCAATGTCCTTTTTTCATTTATAACATATCTTGTTGTCAAATCTCTATCATCCGCAGAAGAATAGCACGACAATCTGTGCCGAGAATATTCTGAGGAACATGCTCAATGGATATACCGTGGAGTAACCTACGGCTGGAGCCTCCTTTGAGCAAGAGGCGTTGGCGTATGCCAATGCTGGTGGGTCGGTATAGGTACCGGCTATCATACCCATGATGGTGAAGTAATTGAACTTATACTTCAAGCGAGCTATCGTTCCGATGATGAGGATAGGGATGATGGTGATGAGGAAACCCGTATATACGTACTTGATTCCATCGCCTTGTGCCACCGTCTCCCAGAACCCGGCACCAGCCTTGATTCCCACACTCGCCAGGAAGAGCACCAGTCCTATCTCTCGCAACATCATGTTGGCTGAGGTTGTCGTATAGGTGACCAACTTGAAGTGGTAGCCGAAGCGACCTATCAGGATGGCGATGATCAATGGACCACCAGCGATACCCAACTTCAATGGCACTGGCATGCCTGGGATGGCGAATGGAAGGCTACCGAAGATGATACCTACCATGATGCCGATGAAGATGGTGGCGATGTTTGGTGCATCCAAACGCTTGATGGAGTTACCCATCATCTCTGCCACACGATTTACGTTCTCCTCAGGACCTACTACCAAGATTCTATCACCTACATGGAAGTGGTGGTTTCTGCCTGCGAAGATGTCCAAGCCCTGTCGAGAGATGCGAGTTACATTGACGCCATACACGCTGGAGAAGTGCATCTTGCCCAAGGTCTTACCGTTCATCTCTGGTCGAGTAACGATGATTCGCTTGCTCACGAAGTGCTGAACCTCGTCTTTCTCACGATCCCATTCAGCCTCTATCTCAGGACCGATGAAGGCCTTGATAGCCTCTGCGTCGGCTTCTGCACATACCACCAAGAGCTCGTCGCCTACCTCGAAGGTGGTCTTGCTGTTAGGAATGCTCACCTCGCCCTTGTGGAGGAGTCGGGAGCAAACGATGTCACGGTTCAAGAACTCTGAAACCTCACGCAAGGTTCTGCCAGCGATATAGGCATTCTCCACACGAAGGTGCATGTTGTGAGCCTTGGCATGTGGGTTGGCTGCGTCTTCCTCGTTCAACTTCTCTTCCTCCTCGGCAGTGTTCACCTTGCAGATGTACTTGATGAGGATGGTGGCACCGATGATGCCAACCACACCGAGAGGGTAGGCGCAAGCATAACCATTGGCGATGCTAGGAGCACCATTGGGGAATACACTGAGTAAAGCCTCATTGGCAGCACCAAGACCTGGGGTGTTGGTGACGGCACCATAGAGAGTACCCACCATCATTGGAAGGTTGTTGGGGTTGCTTGTGTCGAAGAAAAGGTAGTAGCATGCGAACATCACGCACACGTTGAGGAAGATGGCTGCCGTAGAGAGCAAGTTGAGCGTTACGCCGCCCTTCTTGAAACTCTCGAAGAAGCCTGGTCCTACCTGAAGACCAATCATGAAGACAAACAGAATCAATCCGAAGTCTTGCACAAAGGTCAGAATTTCTTTAGGAGCAGTAAACCCTACGTGTCCCGCGAGGATTCCTGCAAAAAGTACGAAGGTAACTCCCAGGGAGATGCCTCCGATTTTGATTTTACCCAAATAGACACCCACGGCTATCACGATCGCATAGAGTAGGGCGATGTGTGCCACCGATTCTGTATTGGTAAAAAGGTTGATAATCCAATCCATTAATATTGTAGTTAAGTTGTAGATTTTTAGGGTGTAGATATAACTGAAAATTCGAGGACATCTCCAAGAGGATGCCCTCGAACTTCCTATTTTGTTCTTATCTCCATGTCTTCCTGAGAAGCCGGAGATAAGTTTTCAGTCATCTCGATTACTTCTCGATAGCTGCTACACCTGGCAATACCTTACCCTCGATAGCCTCAAGAAGAGCACCACCACCTGTAGAGATGTAAGATACCTGGTCTGCCAAGCCGAACTTGTTGATACAAGCTACAGAGTCACCACCACCGATGAGTGAGAATGCCCCCTCCTTAGTAGCCTCTGCGATAGCATCAGCGATAGCCTTAGAACCACCAGCGAAGTTGTCGAACTCGAATACACCTGCAGGACCGTTCCAGAGGATAGTCTTTGCACCCTTGATGGCTGCTGCGAATGCCTTGCGAGTGTCAGGACCTGCGTCCATACCTTCCCAACCCTCTGGGATGTCGTTAGATGGGCAAACCTGAGTGTTAGCGTCGTTCTTGAAGTCGTCAGCGCAAACAGAGTCTGTACCGAGTACGAGGTTTACGTTGTTCTCCTTAGCCTTCTTGATCACGTCGAGAGCTACATCGAGCTTGTCATCCTCGCAGATAGACTTACCGATCTTGCCACCCAATGCCTTAGCGAATGTATAGGTCATACCACCGCAGAGAATCAAGTTGTCAACCTTAGTCAAGAGGTTCTCGATGATACCAATCTTGGTAGAAACCTTAGAGCCACCCATGATAGCTGTGAATGGGCGCTTGATGTTGCCGAGTACAGCGTCAACAGCCTTTACCTCTTTCTCCATCAAGAAGCCGAGCATCTTGTGATCCTTGTCGAATGAATCAGCGATGACAGCTGTAGAAGCGTGCTTGCGGTGAGCTGTACCGAATGCGT
>ENA-OPCK01000028-OPCK01000028.1-human-gut-metagenome-genome-assembly--contig:-NODE-28-length-90169-cov-29.602681_pt1 | contig 90169 bp, 76 predicted proteins | sample MGYA00241249_ERZ501478 | MGnify/ENA primary metagenome ERZ501478 (study PRJEB25962, sample SAMEA2042629) | human gut metagenome | biome: human gut; feature: human-associated habitat; material: faeces...
CACCTCCATCACCTCCATTGGGATGGTATAATAGAAACCTTCATCCCTATTGCGGTAGATATATTCCTTGTCAACAAGTTCTTGGATTTCATTGGCATATCGAAGCAAGCTAAGGATGCGGCATCCCAAGAAATCCGTAAAGTCCGAGAACTGGATGTGACTGTCATAGCATCTGTCGGCAAACAAGGCCATGATGGCACTGGCACGCTTGGATATGTCCAGTTTATCGGAGACAAATCCAAGATATGAATCAGCCTCCTCATAGAACTTCTCACCCAGAGAAGAATTCTTTGCCTTATCTACGATTATTTCGAATGCTTGGAGCAAGTCCATCTGCTCCATATCTTTTTTACACGACGTTTGCATAACCATAATAGCACTACATTAATACATACTTTTTTCTCCATGAGGGAAAGACTTCTAAAATCCGTTCCTCCCAATATGGTTCTCAAATAAGATTTATTTTCCATACTTGTCTATATTTAGAAGGCGAAATCATTCTCTTCCTCATCCTCACCATTTGGGAACATGACGCTTCTCTCATACTCTGGATCATAGAATTCATACTCATCCTTGGCACAGATAATCTGCTCTTGGGCATCTTCCAAATCATCAAGCAAATCGTCTAAAGCCGAGCATTTTTCGATAATGTTCAGTCCTTTTAACTTCGCCATTTCTTTATTAATATCAAACTTCTCCATTGTATATCAATTAAAAATTCTGATGCAAATATAGCCCACACCTGTGTAAGTTCGTTTCACACATAAGAAGTTTTTCATGTGCCATGCGCAAAGATTTATACATGGTGTTAAACACAAGTTAGTGTTAAACCTAAGGAATTTATCTTCTTTCTAATAGTTTTATACTAACTTTGCATAAATAATTGGATATAACGCTACACTGCGCCACAAGACGCTACAAGTAGGCTACATTTTTTTTGCGACATAAAAGTTACGTAATGTGCTGAATATCAAGTAAACTACATAGTGCTACGATGTAATGAGCACAATTTCGCTTATAGTGTTTCAAAAATAATCCTGACTTGTGAGGCTTATACAAAGAGTGGCGGTAAAGTCGTGTTGGTTGAACAACATGTATAGGTTAATTTTGGCTCATATAATATTGTTGTGTTTTTAACAATCTGTATTTCTTATGCAAATAGTTGTTTTACTCTATAAAGATAGAATCTCGGCTCAGTGGAAAAGTACTGGTTCCATAAAATATTGTGGATAAAAAACAAACAAAAAAAAAGGACTTTACCGAAGTAAAGCCCCTTTTAATGGATTTGTTTGATTGTATGTTTTGTGATCCGCATGGGGCTCGAACCCATGACCCCAACATTAAAAGTGTTGTGCTCTACCAGCTGAGCTAGCGGATCTCCGTGTTTGCCTTATGTTTTAAAGCGATTGCAAAGGTACGACTAATTTTTTGAATATGCAAATGTTTTATCGTTTTTTTGACAACTTTATTTAATCATTTGTATATCTCGTAAAAATACAGTAATTTTGCAGTAGCTTTTACATAGGATAACATTGTTAATTTTAAAAAGATATATGTCTTCTAATAATACAACAGCTTCTAATGCCTCTGCCTGGACCGAGGTAGAATATTCGGCTCGCTGTATGAGCCCTTACATCAGTACACCTATTTATATACCAGAGGAAACTTCTTATTATCTTTGTCGCGAGGGTGGTGTTCGCGAGCAGCACAAGCTTACGTTTGTGGTCTTTCGTGCCGAAGGTGCCGATCCTGATGATTGGGAAGATTCTCCAATGATGGGACGTCTTGATATCTGCGTACTTGGTGAGGGGGATGAGGAGGTAGAACCTGTTGAGGCTGTATACCTTGGTGTACCTACCGAGCAGTTTATAAATGTGGTACGCGAGGATGATAATGAGATAGTGTTCGACTTTACCTGGAGATATGGTTCTATAAGTATCGATCGTGCTACCAAAACAGATGAGGGTTGGGTTGTAAAGAAGGACGACTTCGGTGAGGATGGTATTGCTATGCATCTAACTCCACGCAAGGGCAATGCTTTCACACTGAGATTAGTAATGCCTTATGTAGGTTTTTCGCTTACTGATGATAAAGGTAATCGTGTAAGTGGCGATATCGAGATTAAGCATGAGGACGTATCCAACTACAATTATTGTTTTGTTGGCAATCCTTCTAACGACCGATTTCAGATTTCGCTTGACGATAATAAGCTCAATTATATGTGTGTGCTTACTGAGGACAATCGCCTTTCTGTTCGCGATATGCGTGAGCGTCTTGCTCTTGTTGACGAGATTGAGACAGAAGGACCACTCGACCAGTTGCTTATGGGTGCCCATTCTATATTGGTTAAGAATAAGTCGTCGCGTTGGCGCATACAGCTTACGGGTGAGGATGTAGATGGAGCAAGCGATGTGGAGATTAACGGTGTAGCATTGGCACGTTTTGCTTTTGAGCGTTATACAGAAGATAAGGAGGTTGATGAGGACCTGCTTGCCCAACGTCTTATGCATATGGAGCAGCGTTATGCCTTTCAATGGTATTGGCTGTGTGATGACGATTGGAGCCACGAGAATCTTGAGGGGCTTATGGATATGGAAGGGTTGGATGCCGATCCTGAGAAGATGATGCGTCAGGCTCTGCTCTTCAATCGTTACGAGACATTTATGAAGCGACTTGCTGCCTTCTCGTATATATCACAACGTACCATACAAGGCGACCAGCTTCAGGCTCGCAACAACAAGCGCAAGATAGCTCGTTGTGTACGTCATCTATTGGCACATCGCGCAGGCGAGGAGAATGTATGGGAACTAGATGAGGAAGCACGTAAGGAGATACAACACTTCCATGGAACATTCCACCGCGAATTTGTTGCAGCATTGGAAGAGTAATCTAATAGCAAGACGCCCAGTAAGTGAAAAACGTTTTTTATTAACGTTCTTCCCTTACTGGGCGTCTTTTTATTATCAAGAGCGTGTCTTACAATATCTGCAACACCTCTTTTATATCTTCAATCTTGCGCAGTTCGTCAATTATAACCTTTACTTCGCTGCGGTCGTGCACTCTTATCTCAATCTGTCCGTCGAATATACCCTCGTTGCTCTCAATTGTCATCTTGTGTATATTTACATCAAGTTTGTCCGAGATTACCTCTGCCACATCATGCAGCATACGCTTGCGGTCGATGCCTCGTATCTCTATTGTGGCATCGAAGAACATTACCTTGTGCATATCCCACTTTGCGTCCAGGATACGCTTGCCGTAAGTGGCTTTTAGTTTGGCGGCAACCTCGCAGTCGCGTCGATGTATCTCAATGCGGTTCTTGTTGTCTATGAATCCCAAGATGTCGTCGCCTGGAATAGGGTGACAGCATGTGGGGAATACAAACTGGCTAATATTCTCCTCGTTGATAAATACAGGTTTCTTCTTGTTGAAGCCTTCGCCAACGGTGAAGAATTTCTTCTTCTTATCCTCATTATCATCTTTCTTGCCTAAGAAAGGTACAAACTTGCGCCAGCCACCACCATTGTTCGATTTCTTCTCATGCAACTCCTCAAGGTCTTTGTCACCAAGAAGTACGGTGCGCTTGCCGATAGCAAGGAATAGATCGTCTGTCTTCTGATATTCATGAAATTCGCATAACTTAGTCAGCACAGGTGTGGTCATTTCAAGACCGTTCTTGCGCAACCAGTCGTCGAGTATTTGTTCGCCCTTCTTCTGTGTCTCGCGATTATCGCGGCGCAGTATTGCCAAAATCTTGCCCTTAGCTTTAGCAGTAGACACAAAGTTTATCCATGACTGCTGCACGTGTTGTGCCTTGGAAGATAGTATTTCTACCTGGTCGCCACTCTGCAGTTGATGACTTAGCGGTACAAGTTTGTGGTTTACCTTTGCGCCAATACAATGGCTGCCGAGGAATGTATGAATCTGGAAGGCAAAGTCGAGAGCTGTACATCCGGCAGGCATAGTCTTGATTTCGCCCTTTGGTGTAAATACAAATATCTCGCTTGCAAAGAGGTTTAGTTTTACGGTATCAAGGAAGTCCATAGCGTCAGGCTGTGGATCGTCAAGAATTTCCTTGATTGTAGACAACCAATTGTTGAGTTCGGTATCATCGTTAAGTTCAGCCACTTCGCCATCCTTGTATTTCCAGTGGGCTGCAAAACCCTGTTCGGCTACTTCGTCCATGTGGTCGGAACGAATCTGTACCTCAATCCACTTGCCCTGGTTAGACATCAGCGTAACATGCAAAGCCTGATAGCCATTAGCCTTAGGATGGTTTACCCAATCGCGCAGACGGTCGGGGTGCGACTTGTATATCTGGTTGATAGCCACGTATATGCGGAAGCACTCGTTAATTTCATCCGAGCGAAGCTTAGGAGTGTAGATGATGCGTACGGCGAGAATGTCGTAAATCTCGTCGAATGTTACGTGTTTGTTCTGCATCTTGTTCCAAATAGAGTAGGGGCTCTTGATACGAGCCTTTATCTCATACTGTATGCCCATACGGTCGAGAGCCTCGCGTATAGGTTTTGTGAATGATGCAAAGATTTGGTCGCGTTGTGCTTGTGTGTCGGCCAATCGGTTTTTTATGTACTGATACTCTTCAGGATGCTCGTATCTGAAAGAAAGGTCTTCAAGTTCGGTCTTAATCTTATTCAGACCAAGACGGTTTGCAAGCGGAGCATATATATATAATGTCTCGCCAGCAATTTTGTATTGTTTATTGGCTGGTTGCGACTCAAGCGTACGCATATTGTGTAAGCGGTCGCATATTTTGATAAGGATGACGCGAATGTCGTCGCTCATCATCAATAGTAGCTTCTTAAAGTTCTCTGCCTGTGCCGAGGCTTGGTCGCCGAATATACCACCTGATATTTTGGTTAGTCCATCAACAATTTGTGCTATTTTTGGTCCAAATATATTCTCTATATCCTCTACCGTATAGTCGGTATCTTCCACTACATCGTGCAGCAGTGCTGCACATATGCTCGTAGATCCCAATCCCATTTCCTCAGCTGCAATGCGAGCTACGGCAATAGGGTGCATAATATACGGTTCGCCCGAAAGTCGGCGCACACCTTTGTGCGCCTGTCGAGCGAAGTTAAAGGCTTTAGTAATGATATCCACCTTTCTGCGGTGTCTTGAGGCGAGATAGATATCAAGCACTTGCTTGAAGGCTCCTTCGATGAGCTTGTCATCGGCAGCCTCCCTTTGCTGGTCTTTCAGTTTCTGGTCATCCATAGTACAAGTCTCCTATGTATAGGTATTTGGGTAAGTAGTTATTTTATGCGTAACTTCTTGCCTGCGCGTATGCTGCTACCGCTAATCTTGTTGAGCTTCTTAAGCTTTTTAACGGTAGTGCCGTTGCGCTTGGCAATGTCTGAAAGAGTGTCGCCCTGACGAATTGTTACGTTGCGTCCTCCTTTGTTCTTCTTTCCCTTCTTGCCCTTAGAGCGTGATTTGCGGCTTGACGAGCTCTTGCTTCTTGACGAGCTTGAGCTGCGTCGTGAGTACGAGGGAACATCATCGTTTACCTCAACCTCTGTGCGCTTTGCCAGCAGCACGTCTGGGCGATAAGCGTATATAGAGTCTTCGTTGTCGATAAACTTGCCAACAAGTGTGGCTGGAAGTCGCAACGCCATTGGTCGTGTAGAGCCATTGACAATATTGCGTCTATACTGCGGGTTTAGTTGTTTGATTTGGTCGATCTCCATGCCTAATACCTGTGCCACTTGTTCGAAGTGAACGTCGCGGCTAACAACCACAGTGTCGGTCTTGCCTGGTAGGTTGGCCTGCATAGGACAGATGTTGTGGTCGCAGTAGTAGTTCATTATATAGTTTGCGGCGATAAACGCCGGAACATATCCTCTTGTTTCTTTTGGCAGGTATGGATATATCTGCCAATAGTCTGTAGCACCGTTTGAGCGGTGTATTGCCTTGTTGATATTCTCTGGTCCGCAGTTGTATGCTGCGATAACGAGATTCCAGTCGCCGAATATCTTATACAGGTCGCGCAGATAATGTGCTGCTGCATACGAGGCACGTACAGGGTCGCGACGTTCGTCTACAAGTGAGTTTATCTCAAGTCCGTATTGCTTGCCTGTAGTAAGCATAAACTGCCATAGACCTGTAGCACCTACGTGCGATACAGCATTTGGGTTGAGAGCCGACTCTATAACGGGCAGATACTTCAGCTCAAGTGGCAATCCGTACGATTCGAGAGCCTCTTCGAATGTAGGCATATAGAAGTTTTGTGCGCCAAGCATAATGCTAACCGATCGGCGCAAGCGTCCGCTGTATCGGTCGATAAACTTCTGCACCACATCGTTGTATGGCAATTCTATAACCGATGGTATGCGTGCCAGTCTTTCCTTATATACCTCCTTGCTGTACACCGGGTTTACGTCGGGCATATTGCAGTCGGTGTTAATATTAAGATATGTACGGTTGTTGTAAACCGACAGCAGCGAGTCGTACTCGTTAGTCATTGCTTCTGGCAGGTCGATAATCTCCTTCTTGCCTTCGGCATTAGTTACGGTAATTTCGGTCTCGTTGTCGTCGCTCTGCGCGAGGACTGGGGTAGAGAAGCCAATAATTGCTGCGGCTATCAATACAAATGTCTGTTTCATCAATCTTTTAAAGTTTATACTTTCTTCCTTAGAAATTCAGGCTGAAGCTCATGCCCAGGTTGTTGGCCTTTATCGGGTTGCGCTCCCGCTCATTATTTATAATAGTAGGTTCAACCCTAAGGCTGAGGTCCTTTGATATGTCAAATTCGGATAGCGACGCATCCACATATGCGTCTATAATACTTAGAGCGTATACACCTACGATGCAAAAGAAGCTAAGGTCGCGCCAGCGGCGGAATCGGTCCTTGCGGTTTTTAAACAACGTTTTGTATCGTTGTATGTTCGACTCATCTATCTTAGCTCCAAGATGCAGAAATTGGTTATAGCTCTGCGTATTGGGGTCGTCGTCCATAAGGTCCATATATGCCTGCGAGTAGTCGCGGTACATTTGGTTGTTCCAGCGCATAGCGTATGCGCATCCTACGAAACCACCGTATACAATAGGCAGTTTCCAGTATTTGCGGTTGTATATCTGTCCGGCACCGGGCAGTACGATAGCCAGCCACATGGCACGCTTGGCATTAGGTCGCCATGTACTCCAGTCGCGCTTTTTAGTCAACTTTATTGAGTCGGCAGCCATTGTGGTAAGCTTCAGTGTGTCCTGCATATTTGATATTGCTGCTATCGAGTCGGCCCTCTGTTGCGCTGCCGCAGAGGAGGGCATAAGCATCATGATAGTTGCAATAATCAATGTAGGCAGTATGTTCAGCAAAATATTCTTCACTGTAATCATTTATTATCAACCGAAAATCTATTGTCTCATTTTATCGAAAACGCTCATAATGCGTTCCAGTTCGCCTTCGTTGTCGAAGGGGATGGTTATCTTGCCCTTGCCTTTAGGCGAGCATGTCATCTGTACCTTGGTCTGCAAGAAGTCCGACAGGCTATTGCGCAGTACGTTGAATTCTTCTGGCAGTTTGGCTTTAGCCACAATCTTCTTGCGCCCGCTCTCAACGTCTTCGCCGTTTTTAAGCATCTTTGCCATTTCCTCTACTTTGCGTACAGAGTAGCCGTACTTTACCACTTCGTTGAACAGTTTAATCTGCAACGATGGCGAGTCTACAGCTAATAGAGCGCGTGCATGTCCCATATCTATCTCCTTCTTCTGCAATGCTATCTGCACTTGTGCCGGCAGACGCAGCAGTCGTAGATAGTTGGTTATGGCTGTGCGGCTCTTGCCCACGCGTTCAGACACTTTTTCCTGTGTCATTCCCTCAGCGTCAAGCAGATGCTCGTATGCAAGAGCAATCTCTATGGCATTGAGGTCTTCGCGTTGTATGTTTTCGATAAGAGCCATCTCCATGATGCTCTCGTCGTTAATGGTGCGTATATATGCAGGGATTGCATACAGCCCGGCTATCTGTGAGGCACGCCAACGTCGCTCGCCTGCAATAATCTGGTAATGGTTTTCGGCAGTCTGTCTGAGCGTTATAGGCTGAATGATGCCAATCTGCTCAATGCTTGTAGCCAACTCTTGCAAAGCTTCCTCGTCAAAGTCTCGGCGTGGTTGGTTAGGATTAGCCTCGATTTGATCGAGTGGAATCTCGCTTATGGTCGACGAGCCTTGCGTGCGCACGCTTCCAGTGTCGATAAGCGCGTCGAGCCCCTTGCCTCCTTCTATGTCGTCGAGTCCACGTCCGAGCACGCTTCTGTTGTATTTCTTGTGTACTGCCATTTATTTGTCGTTCTTATTGATTATTTCCTTGGCCAGAGCCAAGTGGTTCTTCGAGCCAGCCGAGTCTGCGTCGTACAGTATAACTGGCAGTCCGTGGCTTGGACTTTCGCTCAATTTTACGTTACGTTGTATAACTGTCTTGAACACCAGTTCTTGGAAGTGTCTCTTCACCTCGTCGTATATTTGGTTGGCAAGGCGCAGGCGGCTGTCGTACATAGTGAGCAAGAATCCTTCTATTTCCAGACTTGGGTTCAGCTTGCTCTTGATTATCTTAATGGTGTTGAGCAGTTTTGTTATGCCCTCCAAGGCAAAGTACTCGCATTGTACTGGTATTATCACCGAGTCGGCAGCTGTAAGAGCGTTGACCGTGATAAGTCCAAGCGACGGGCTGCAGTCGATAAGGATGTAGTCGTAGTCGTCGCGTATCTTGTCGAGCATGTTCTTGATGATACGCTCGCGGTTCTTAAGGTTGAGCATTTCAATCTCTGCTCCCACGAGGTCGATATGGCTTGGAATGATGTCAAGCCCGTTTATGTCTGTGGTGTAGACGGCATCGCGCACGTCGGCTTGGTCGATAATACATTCGTAGAGTGAGCAGTCGATTTCTTGTATATCTACTCCGAGTCCGCTTGAGGCATTAGCCTGCGGGTCGGCATCTACTACGAGCACCGTCTTCTCAAAAGTAGCGAGAGATGCTGCGAGATTAATCGTTGTTGTTGTCTTGCCAACTCCACCTTTTTGGTTGGCCAATGCTATTATCTTTCCCATTTGCGTCAAAATTATTCGGCAAAGTTACATATTTTATGCGAGATACTGCCCGTTTAAACCTTTTTTCGTACATTTGCAAATGAAAATAAAGACAAATTTATGAATATTAAAAGACCATTAATACTAATTTCGAACGACGACGGCTATCATGCCAAGGGTATCAACCAGCTTATCGACATGCTTCGCGACCTTGCCGACATTGTGGTTTGCGCTCCCGAGTCGGCTCGTTCGGGTTTTGCTACAGCTTTCTCTGCCACTCTTCCCTTGCGTCTTAAGCTGCGTCGCAAGGAAGGCGACGGCTATGAGATGTGGTCGTGCAACGGTACACCGGTCGACTGTGTAAAGCTTGCCTTGCACGAATTGCTTGCCAATCGTATGCCCGACCTTATAGTTGGCGGTATTAATCACGGCGACAATGCATCTGTCAATGTACACTATAGCGGTACGATGGGTGTTACGTTGGAGGGTTGTATGAAGTACATACCGTCTATAGGTTTCTCGTTGTGCGATTTTGCTGACGATGCCAATTTTGAGCCTTTGCGCCCTTATGTGCGTCAGATTGTGCAGAAGGTATTGGCCGAAGGACTGCCTAAGGGAGTGTGCCTGAACGTCAACTTCCCTAAGCTCGACACCTTTAATGGTGTGCGTGTGTGCCGCATGGCATTTGGAACATGGTATAACGAATGTGTCAAGATGCGCCATCCGCATGGTTACGATTATTTTTGGATGACTGGCTCTTACCGCAACGACGAGCCCGATGCCACCGATACCGACAACTGGGCTCTTACACACGGCTATGTAGCTATAACGCCTACACGCATAGACGTAACGGATTATGACACTCTGAAAAACTGGAAATTATGAAGTATTACCTGATAGTTGGCGAAGCATCGGGTGACTTGCACGCTTCGCATCTTATGGCGGCGCTTAAACAGGTTGACGACAACGCCGAGTTTCGCTTCTTTGGAGGCAACCTTATGTCGGCTGTAGGAGGCAAGCGTGTGCGACATTACCGCGAACTTGCCTATATGGGTTTTATTCCTGTGCTCTTGCATTTGCACACTATCTTCAAGAATATGGCCATGTGCAAGCGCGACATCGTAGAGTGGCAGCCTGATGCTCTTATTCTTGTCGACTATCCTGGCTTTAATCTCGATATTGCCAAGTATATTCATGCCAAGACCAACATACCAGTATATTACTACATATCGCCTAAGATTTGGGCCTGGAAGGAGTGGCGTATAAAGAATATAAAGCGCGATGTCGACGAGATGTTCTCTATCTTGCCGTTTGAGGTGCCTTTCTTTGAGCAGAAGCATCATTATCCCATACACTATGTGGGCAATCCTACTGCCGAGGAGGTGCGCCAGTTCCAAGACTCATACCACGAGACTACAGTTGATTTCTGCCGTCGTCACGGTTTGGCTAATAAGCCAATAATAGCCCTTTTGGCTGGCAGCCGACGTCAAGAGATAAAGGATAATCTGCCGGCAATGATTCAGGCGGCAAGCAGCTTTCCTGAATATCAGCTTGTGCTTGCTGGTGCGCCAGGAATTCTTAGCGAATACTATAAGGAGTTTATATCTGGTAGGGATGTCGCAATAGTAGACAACGATACATATTCGTTACTTTCGCATGCTGTAGCAGCTGTTGTCACGAGTGGTACCGCTACTCTTGAGACAGCTTTATTTCGTGTTCCTCAGGTGGTATGCTACGAAACTCCACTGCCTAAGCTTATAGCTTTTCTACGCCGTCATGTGCTTAAAGTTAAGTACATATCGTTGGTTAATCTTATAGACGATAGCGAGGTGGTGCGCGAGCTTGTAGCCGACACCTTCTCTGTTGCCAATATCGCCCACGAATTATCGGCTATCCTGCCAGGCTGTTCTGCCCGCGATAGGATGCTCGAAGGTTATGATCGCATTTGGCAGAAGATAGGTGCCGACAGTCCTTCAAAGAGTGCGGCACACATTATCTACTCGCTTGTACGACAATAAAGGGGAGTGTTGTATTGGTTTACAAATTCCTCCACCTTTTTAATATATTCCTTGCGGTGGTCGCGATAGGCAAAGGCGTGGCCACTGCCTGGTGCTATCCACAACTTCTTGGGATGTGGCTTGGCCTCGTATAATGGATAAACCATCCATGTAGGCACAAAGGTGTCCTTGTCGCCGTGTATAAAGAGCATAGGTTTTGTGCATTTTGCCACCTGCTTTAGAGGCGATGCCTCCTTGAACGACCAACCATATTTTGCCTTTGTAAGCCAAGATGCTGTGTATAGCAATGGGAATGCCGGTAACGAGTAGCGTCCGTGCAACTCGTGCTTAAATTCGTCCCAGGCACTTGTGTATCCGCAATCCTCCACAAAGCAACGTACATATTTTGGTGTTTTCTCACCGCTTACGCACATTGTTGTAGCGGCTCCCATTGATATGCCGTGTACAACTATACGCATCGAGTCGGCGCTTATGCCGAATGTCTTGGGCGCCATTTCTATCCATTTTAGCACATCGATGCGGTCTTTCCATCCCATTTGTATGTCGTTGCCACCCGTAAGTCCGTGTCCATGAAGGTCGGGCAGCACGATGTTGTAGTGCATCTCCTTATTATATATACGTGCAATGTGCAGCATGTCTATAGAGTTGTTTGTGTAGCCATGCACCACCACAGCCGTTCGGCCATTTGCCTCGGTAGAGCGTATAAGCACGGCATGTGCACGTGTGCCGTCGGGCATAATGGCAAAGGTATCGCTCCATGCGCGCTCGGCACGTATACTGTCAAGCCACGGACGCAGTTCTGGATACCATGCGAAAGCCTTTCCCCAGTTCTTTTTATGCGATTGTGGTTTGCTTGTCAAGGCATAGTCTACAAGGTAGAACGAGCCATATGTTATTACGGCAATCAGTATTGCCAGTATTACGGCAGATACTCTTGCTATCCACTTCTTTGTTGTTTTTTTCATGTATTTATTTTTTACTAAAACTCAACCTTATACGTTTTGCCTTTCTGGGTCTTCAATACCTTGGTTTGTTCGCCATAGCGCACCTTGCATTCGCCACCCGAACCCGAGTGAATTTCTGCATATTCCAGCTTTCCATTCTTCCAGAATATGTCCACAACAAAGTTGCCACGTGCGCGCAATCCCTTAACCGAGCCACTGTTCCATGCGTCTGGCAGTGCTGGCAATAGATGTACAAAGCCCATATGACTCTGCATAAGCATCTCTGTAACGCCTGCTGTGCCGCCAAAGTTTCCGTCTATCTGGAATGGGGCATGTGTGTCCCAAAGGTTGTCCAATGTACCATTCTTCAATAGGTTGCCGTATAGCATGTATGCATGATTGCCGTCGTGCAGGCGAGCCCATTGGTTAAGTTTCCATCCCATAGACCATCCTGTAGCCCCATCACCACGATGTTCAAGCACTATGCGTGCTGCCTTTGCAAGGTCGGGTGTCGTTACTGGCGATATGGTATGTCCTGGATGCAGACCAAACAGATGGTTTACATGTCGGTGCTCGTCCTTAGGATCGTCAATGTCTTTCGACCATTCCATAAGTTGTCCATAACGTCCTGTCTTATAAGGTGCTATATGTTTCAGGGCATCTTCCCACGAGCTGCGTTCCTTTGCATTACGCCCTAATGTCTTGTTGGCATCAATGGCATCGAGCAAAATCTCGCGTATTACGGCATGTGCGAATGTGGCTCCCTCGTCTATCGGACCGTGCTCTGGCGATGTGGATGGTGCGGCTGTATACACTCCGTCAGGGCGATGCCATAGATAGTCAGCGGCAAAGTCGGCTGCTCCTTTTATAATGTCGTAGGCTTCGTTGGCAAGCCATTTACGGTCGCGTGTGTAGTCGTAGTGGTTCCACAGATGTGTTGCGAGCCATGGTCCGGCAAAAGGCGAGAAGTTCCATGACATGTCTTCGCTGTCAAGAGGTGAGGTGAATCCGAATGGATTGCCAGATACCGATGTTGTCCATCCTCGTGTACCGAAGTAAGCCTTTGCTGTAACTTCGCCCGGCTTTATCAGTCCGCGTATGAAGTTGAACAGTGGTTGCTCGCACTCCATTAGGTTTGTTTGGCAGGCTGGCCAGTAGTTCATCTGCAGATTGATATTGTTGTGATAGTCCACGCGCCACGGTCCGTCAACGTTGTTATGCCATATTCCTTGTAGGTTTGCCGGCAAGTTGCCAGGTCTCGACGATGCTATAAGCAGGTATCTACCAAACTGATAGTACAGTTGTTCTAAATATGGGTCTTGTTTGCCACGTCTATAGTCGGCAAGTCGTTGGTTTATGGGTCGATCGTTCTTAGTGGCAGACGCGTCGTTCAGTTGCAGACTAACACGGCTGAACAACTGTGTGTAGTCGGCATAATGTTCGTCAAGCAATTGGTTGTATCCTTTTGTAGAGGCCTGTTCCATCCATTTGCCTGTGTTTGCCACTGGGTCTTCTCCCACGTATGTTTTTGGGTCGTTAAAGTCGGGATCAAAGTTTTCCTTATAGTCTGTATCGGCAGTCAGCAGTATCAATACCTCGTCTGCGTTCTTTACAATCAATCGTCCCCCGTCGTTGCTTATGCTTCCACCCTTGTTTATGGCTTTAATTCTTACGGCATATTGCATGTTGTTGTTGTCGAGTAGGGCATTCCACAGCAGTTCGTTATTGCTGTTGGCTGTCATTTTTCCCTCGGATACAGGGTTGGGTGCATATGATATCACGAGGTTCTGCTTGCCAGTCTTTGAGGCACCAAAGCGCACAGCAATGACGTTTGCAGGATAGCTTGCAAAGTAGTCGCGTCGGTATGTTACGCCGTCCTTGGCAAATTCCACGTGTGCCAAAGCCGAGTCTAACGACAGTTCGCGTCTATATCCTGTCATGCCTATACCGTTAAGTCCGGTCTCTACATACAGTTCTCCTGCTGTTGTAAAGCTTCCAAATCGTGATGGAGTCTCGTCAGCCGAGCCGTAAGGCACCTCGCTGTTGAAGTTCTTGCATGTCAGTTCGGCAGCCTTTTTCCAGTCGTTCTCGGCAAACGCCTTTCGTATATCCTTCAGCACATGTGCCGATTGCTTGTTTACGTTCCAGTAGTAGCTGGCACCCTTTTTGGTATTAGGTCCGCCGCGCCATAGCGACTTTTCGTTGATAGTAAGACGCTCTGCCTCCACCGATCCCATAATATTGGCACCTATATAACCATTGCCTATAGGCAGCGATTGCGATTCCCATTCGGGGTCAGGATTGCGTACAGCGTCGCCAGCAGTAATAGGCTTGTTGGCGTCATTCCATTTCTCGGGATGTCCGTTATACCACACTGCGGCACCGCGCACACTTGTAGGGCGGTCGAACCAGTAGCGCATCTGTTGTGCGTTCTGTGCATTGGCTGTCTGTGATATGGCAGCAAGTAGCAAAAATGCCGAAATACTCTTCTTCATCATCTTGTAGATTGTTGCTTTGTTTAGGTTCCGCAAAGTTAGTGTTTATCTTTGTATTATCATTGGATTAAGGTAGGATTATTGAAAAAAAAGAATTGAAGAAAAGTGAAAACCGATATTTATTGTCGGTGATTAATGTTTATTGGTAAAGAGAGGGTGCAAGCCGCGAGTGTTTGGCTGCAATTCCAGCCAAACTAATATTGTAGTATAGACAGCCAACACCCTCTCTTTTGTTTTCCATTCTTAAAAATGAACCAATTCTCTACAGTTATCTTGTCTAAATAACATCAACAAGCTGTCTTTGCTTCATGTTGTCCGTAAAGAACTTTAGCCGATAGAATGCAATTTTGAACTTATGTGCGAATAGCGGTTTGTTCAATTGGCATTAATACATTTGTCCTTGCGCTCGCAGTATCTCTCGCATTGTGCGCAAATGTCATAACCAAGCATAGCTCCAAGCATAAAGTCTTCCTCGGGAGTGAGCAGGTTAAGCGGACGTGTTACAATCATGCGTATAGCGTTAAGGCACTCTTCTCTGCCGAAATACAAATTAAGTCGGTCGTTGCCAACAGGCTGTATAACATATTTGATGTTTTGGCTTTCCAGTCTGCGGATAGCAAAGTCCTCGTATTTCTTGTTGAAAGTGAAGAGTACCATACGGCGCACTCCCTTCTTGTATTCGTAGATGTGGTTCATCAGAACCTTCATGTCTACAGGTAATGCTGTGGATTGCTGCATGATTGATAACTTGTTTTTACTATTTAATAAGAACTTGTGTGTATACTAAAGGTTTGGCTTTATTTCAGCCACCCAGGCGTCTATGCGCTCGTCGGTCTTGCCGTCCTCGTTCACTTCATCCAAGGCCAGTCCAACAAACTTGTCGTCAACAACCGATTCTGACTCGTCAAACGTATAGCCGTCAGTTGCGACAGCTCCAATAACATTAGCGCCAGCCTTCTTTACGGCATTGTATATCTCGGCCATTCCGCCCACAAATGTGTCAGGATAAGATTCAGAGTCGCCACAGCCGAAAAGCGCTACTGTCTTGCCGCTAAGGTCGGCATTTTTGATAACCTTAATGCCATCATACCAGTCGTCCTGCACTTCGCCGGCTCCCCAAGTAGATGTACCCAGGATAAGGTTGTCGTTGTCGGCAATCACACTATCGTCCATATCGGTAACATTGATAATGTTGTCCACGCCCAACTTTGCTCCAATTCTGCCAGCAAGATCTTCACAAGTACCAGTGCTTGTGCCATAGATGATAACAGTCTTTTTCATAATTTTAGTTGTTTTTATTTATATATATGTGTATGGTTAAAGCCTTTGGTTTTACCGGTTGCAAAGTTAGTTTGGTTTCAACTTATACACAATACCTAAATACTATGATTTACTGTCTCTGCTGTTGTCATGTCCATGGTAATAGGAACGTGATGTTCCAAGGAAATGCAACGTGAATGTTAGTGGAAAATAATCATGTTAGTTGTTTGTGCTCATCCACATTCTTGTTGCGTCTGTCACGCGCTGTCGCTTGGCTATGTCGGTAGTTACGAGACAGGCATCGTAGTATTGCTTGGCGGCTTTTAGGCGGCGTGTCCACCAATGGTCTGTGCCAACATTGCTTTGTTCTTGCCATACGTCGCAACCGTTAGGATTTATTATGGCAGTTAGGTCGCCCATGAGCACAATGCCATTGTCGCGTGCTATGGTGTGTACTCTACATAATTGGGTGTGCAGGATGTACTGAACATAGTAGTAGAAAGCCAACTTCTTGTATGCCTTTGTGCGCGGGTTTTGCAATTGTCCACGCTCTGCCTCGGTCCATTCGTTGTGGTTAGGCCATATACGGAAGTTTGGTTGGTTGTAAGCCTCACGCAGATAACTGTATTGTGCATAGGGTACAAGCCAATATTCGTTAGCCGCAAACCATTGCTTGAAAGCAGCCGAGTGCATAATGTGGTCGCCTTCCTGTACGAATGCAATATGCATGTAGCCGAGTTTTGCCTCCAATGTGGCAAGATAGTCGTTGTAGGGCAGGGCATTGAGCTGATGGCGCAAAGCCTCCATGCGTTGCTGTTCGCATGCATCTTCAATCGTAGGCAACTGTCTTACGTCGCACAGAAGTGGATGCAAGGCATATACGCTTATGATAGAGTGCGGGCTGGCATCGGCTGCTGTATTGGTCGACTGTGTATCATTTGTAGGAGTTATGCGCACTACACTTGCCGATGCCTTGCGTGCAACATTGCTAACAAAGGATGCCAAATCGCCAAAGTCGCCCACGCCGAAACTGTCAGCGCAGCGCAAGTTGGCTATTGATGCATATATTATGTTCGGCTCTGGGCAAGGAATGTCTACATCTGCTTCGGGTAGTTCGAACACTACCATATCGCCCATTTGCATATGTGGCATGTCAATGATGCGGTTGGCACCGTTCTCGTTGGTCATAGTTCCATCCTTGTCAACGGCAAAGAAGCGAAACTCAGCCTCGTGTCCAATATGTATGGCATTGATGTCAGCCTGCCATTCTCCGGTGTTATGTTCGGTCATGGCAATGGCTTTCTCTATATTCCATTCGCCGAAAGCCTTGCCTTTGCCTGTAATAAACAGACGTTCGCCAAAACGCAGCTTGGGCGCTCTTACTATAAGGCGCAATGTCTTTGTATATAGGCATCGCGACGGTGTGGATATAGGGCGTGGTTCCTTGCATTCGGTATACGCATACGAGTAGAACAGTACATTTTCGGGCGTGTTGTGCCACACGTTGTGAATGTTAAGATTCTCGCAACGTGTAATGTTGAGATCAAGTCGGTGTGTAATGCCAGTCCATTCGCGCATGCGTTCGTGTCCAGCGAATGTTGTTGAGAAAAAATAATCTATGCGGCTTTGGTTTTGCCTGTCAATGTTGTTCAACTTGTATGTCCAATGCTGACCATCAGAGGTGCGCATATCAAGTGCTACCGCCCGTGTGTTTCCTTCGTCATCATTGACAAGCACATTGAGCAGTACCTCTTCGCCGTAAGGGGCATCGTGGCTTATGTTGAACTGTATCGTCATAGATTTCAAAAAAAAAAGAGGCAAACATCAATGATGTTCACCTCTCATTTGTTGGGATACTCGGACTCGAACCAAGAATGACAGGACCAGAATCTGTAGTGTTACCATTACACCATATCCCAATTTTGCTAATGAGTTAGTTTTGACACATTTCAACATGTACCCTCATTAGGTAGGTTGTTTATGGTTGGGATACTCGGACTCGAACCAAGAATGACAGGACCAGAATCTGTAGTGTTACCATTACACCATATCCCAATTTTAATGTGTCGCAACTTGTTGCCTCATTGCGTCTGCAAAGGTACGAATAATTTTTTAACCGCCAAGTGTTTTCGCCGATTTTTTTGTAAATGTATGCGTTTTTCATTAAAAAAATGCAATAAACTGGCGATTTCCACCTATTTTAGTCGTTATTCGGATATTTAGCCGTAACTTTGTAGAGTCTAAGCGCCAGTTGGGCAAGGGCTTTTAACAAGCTTTGTGGCAAGGCGTTTACACATTATATAATATATATATGTCGGTGTGCGCTGCAAGTGCAGGCCGTGTATATAAAAAGCGGTATTTAATAAATTTAAAATCAGAAATCAGAAGAATTTGAATGGAAACTAAAGACAAATTGGTTGACGCTATCGTAAAGGGTATTCAAGAGAAAAAAGGGCAGAACATAACCATAGCCGATCTTCGTGGTTTGGATGGTTCGATAGCAAACTACTTCGTTATATGCCAGGGCAATTCGCCCTCGCAAGTTGAGGCTATTGCCGACTCTGTTAGCGAGATTGCACGTGTTGAGGCAGGCGAGAAGCCAGTACATGTTCAGGGTTTGCCACAGGCTTACTGGGTAGCAATGGACTATGTAGACGTATTGGTGCACGTGTTTATTCCAGAGGCACGCGACTTCTATAATCTGGAGAATCTGTGGCAGGATGCTGTCATTACAGAGATTCCAAACATCGATTAGTAATTTAAACAATGGACAACAATAGAAATCAGTTAGGCGACAACCAGCCAAAGATGCCAAAGTTCAATATGAACTGGATTTACACCATCGTCATCGTGTTGCTGGCTGTGCTGATCTTTTCGGATGGTGGCGACATGCTTTTGGGTGGTCCGTCGGCCACACAGAATGCCACATACACTAAGTTCAAGATGTACGTGCAGAAGGGTTATGCCCGCAGCGTGGTTGTCAATAAGGACAAGGGTACGTTGCGTATGTATGTCAAGCCCGAGAAGATGCGCGATGTCTTTGGCAAGTCGGCTCAGCAACTGGGACAAAATCCATTTGTAAGCGTGACTTATGGTTCGGCCGAGGCTCTCGACAATTATCTTGCAACCGCGCAGCAGCAGAACAAGATAATGGACTATAGCTACGAGAAGGACACAAGCTCGGGTCTGACAACCATATTCTATACCTTCGGACCTATAATCTTCTTCGTCATACTCTGGGTGTTTATGATGCGCCGTATGGGCGGTGGCGGCGGCGGTGGCGGCGTATTTAGCGTCGGCAAGTCGAAAGCACAGATGTACGAGAAGGGTAATGACCTTGGCATAACATTTAAGGATGTGGCTGGACAGGCTGGTGCCAAGCAAGAGGTGCAAGAGATTGTTGACTTCCTTAAGGAGCCTCAGAAGTATACCGACTTAGGTGGAAAGATTCCTAAGGGTGCATTACTTGTAGGTCCTCCGGGTACAGGTAAGACCTTGCTTGCTAAAGCTGTAGCTGGCGAGGCTGGTGTGCCATTCTTCTCGATGAGCGGTTCCGACTTCGTTGAGATGTTTGTTGGTGTAGGTGCAAGCCGTGTGCGCGACCTATTCCGTCAAGCTAAGGAGAAGGCTCCATGTATTATCTTTATCGACGAGATTGATGCTGTAGGACGTGCCCGCAGCAAGAACCCTGCAATGGGAGGCAATGACGAACGCGAGAATACGCTTAATGCGTTGCTTACAGAGATGGATGGATTTGGCACAAACAGCGGTGTCATAATACTTGCAGCTACCAACCGTGCCGATATGCTTGACAAGGCGTTGCTGCGTGCCGGACGTTTCGACCGTCAGATTAGCGTAGACTTGCCTGACCTTACTGAGCGTAAGGAGATATTCCAGGTGCACCTGCGCAAGGTAAAGATAGATGACACGGTTGATATCGATTTCCTCTCGCGTCAGACTCCTGGCTTCTCGGGTGCAGATATTGCAAATGTATGTAATGAGGCTGCTCTTATCGCGGCACGTCATAACAATAAGACTGTAGGCAAGCAAGACTTCCTCAACGCTGTAGACCGTATCATTGGTGGATTGGAGAAGAAGACCAAGGTTATGACCAATGATGAGAAACGCACCATTGCATTGCATGAGGCAGGTCATGCCACTGTATCATGGTTCTGCGAGCATGCCAATCCTCTTGTCAAGGTTAGCATTGTGCCGCGTGGACGTGCCCTTGGTGCGGCTTGGTATTTGCCTGAGGAACGTCAGATTACAACTAAGGAGCAGATGCTCGACGAGATGTGTGCCTTGCTTGGCGGACGTGCTGCCGAAGAGCTGTTCACCGGACATATATCTACGGGTGCTATGAACGACCTTGAGCGTGCCACTAAGTCGGCTTATGGTATGATTGCATATGCTGGTATGAGCGAACGCTTGCCAAACATATGCTACTATAACAATCAGGAGTATCAGTTCCAGCGTCCTTACTCGGAGACAACAGCCAAGATTATGGACGATGAGGTGCTCAAGATGATAAACGATGAGTATGCACGCGCCAAGCAGATATTGAAGGAGCACAGCGAGGGCCACAACAAGCTTGCCGAATTGCTGATGACTCGTGAGGTGATATTTGCTGAGGATGTGGAGCAAATTTTTGGAAAGCGTCCTTGGGTTAGTCGTTCTGAAGAGCTAATGGAGGATAACACTCCCAAGCTTGAGGACATGCCTGATGAGGTAAAAGAGGCGCAAGCCGAGCATGAAGCTGCTAAAAAGGCTAACTTAAATACTAATGACGATGAGTGATAAAATGAAGAATCTCATAACACGCTCGATAACTGGCGTCATATTCGTGACAGCCATAGTAGTGTGCTTTATGCGTCCAGAGGCAATGATACTGTTGTTTGCACTCGTAACCGGACTCACCGTATGGGAGTATACCGGCATTGTCAACGGGATAGAGAATGTATGCGTAAACCGCTTTCTTGCTACAGTGGCAGCCGTATACTTCTTCCTTGGCATGGCTGGTTTCTGTGGAGGCATTGTACCTTCGGCAGTGTTCATACCCTATCTGCTTACTGTGGTGTACATGTTCATTGCCGAGCTCTATACCAAGGCGCCTAACCCCATAAACAACTGGGCTTACACCATGTTGTCGCAGATGTACATCGCGTTGCCGTTTGCTATGGTCAATGTGTTGGCATTCCGTGGTGTGGGCAATGGAGTTGTATACAACTACTTGGCACCGTTAAGTATCTTTGTGTTTCTTTGGACCAATGATACTGGTGCTTATCTTAGCGGCTCGCTCTTTGGAAAGCATAAGCTATTTCCACGTGTGTCGCCAGGCAAGAGTTGGGAAGGAAGCATCGGTGGCGGACTTCTTGTACTCTTGGTTGCAGCCCTTGTTGGCATGTATCAGAATTCGGATATGCACGAGACAGCTACCGAGCTAATACTTACCGTACCACAATGGATGGGCTTAGGATTGGTTGTTGTGTTCTTCGGAACATGGGGCGACTTGGTAGAGTCTCTCTTTAAGCGTACTATCGGCATAAAGGATTCGGGCAACATTCTGCCTGGACATGGAGGAATGCTCGACCGTTTTGATTCTTCGCTTATGGCATTTCCTGCTGCCGTAATATATCTGTATACACTCACATTGTTTGTGTAAATATATTTACAGCGCTGTATAAAATAGCAAAAAGGCGTGTTGGCTTATTGCCAGCACGCCTTTTTGCTATTTTTATATAATTAGGTGTATTTTAGTCGTTTGTAGGATACACCATATTTTCTTCCTTAATGCAGTCGAGCACCTCGTCGCAATACTTGCGTGCCTCCCAGCGAGCCATTGGCAAGTCGTGCAGCAGCCAGTTGCCACAATCCTTAGGTGCTGCTCCTGGTATATCGCCTTCAAAATCGGCTACAAAGCGGAATGTACGGCGCATAAGGTCTACTATATCCTTAGGTTGCAAGTCGCCCTTCATCAAAAGATAGTTGCCCGTAAGACATCCCATCGGGCCCCAATACACAATACTGTCCTTCCATTCAGGGTCGTTGCGCAGATATGTTGCAGCAAGATGCTCAATTGTATGAAGAGCACCAGGATGCAAAACCGGCTCGCGATTAGGCTCCTTCATACGTATATCAAATGTGGTGACGGTGTCGCCACCGATAGTGTCCTTGCGCGAAACATATATGCCACGCAACAAGAGGTTGTGGTTTATTGTAAAACTTGGTATCTTGTCCATAATATTATTGTTGTTTTAACTGTTAGATTTTCTCAAGGAACGCACGTGTAACCTCAAACGAACCCTCAGCCATACGCTCCCAGAAGTCGAAGTACATCTGTGCCTTATGGTCCTTAAGTGGTATGTCGCTGATAATGCGGAACGAGATGAACGGTGTGTTGTAGATATGGCATGTCTGTGCAATAGAGCAGCTCTCCATATCCACGGCAGTAGCGTCAGGAAATTGGTCTACAATCGACTGCATCTTCTCTCGTGAGTTTACAAACCAGTCGCCAGTAACAATCAGTCCGCTGCGTACATGTGTTTCACAATCAAGTGATGTGGCTTTTTCCACCAAATCCTTTGGACAGCCAAATCTTTCGGGCATACCGAGTACCTGACCTGGTTTGCACTCGTCGCCGCAATATACGTCATGATAGCAACACTCCGAGCTTACAACAACGTTGGTTACCTCAAGTGATGTGTCAACACCACCAGCTACACCAGTAGAGACAACAAGGTCGGGATGATAGATAGCTATCATCTCGGCTGCACCAACAGCCGAGTTTACTTTACCAATGCCACATTGCTGCATCACAACCTCGTTGTGTGCAATACGTCCTGTAACGAACTTGCGTTGGCCATGCATTTCTTCTTTCATGTCGGTGGCAAGGGTAGTGAGCTGAGCAAACTCCTTGTCCATAGCCACAATTATTCCTATCTTCATTATATATATTATTGTTATTTGCTTTGATTAAGCTTTGGTTTAATCTTATAAAGCTTTGTCTTAGGCTCTGATAATTCGTTGGCTTGCCTTGATAAGGCATTGTTTAAGCCTTGAAGTTTTGGCTTGCCTAAATGTAAGCTTTATTACGTTTGGCAAAGTTACAAAAAAAAGCGGGACCTTTACGAGATCCCGCCGTTATAATTTGCTTTCTCACGAAAACAATTATTAATCAACAACAAAATTCATTCATTTACGAATTCTACCTCTGTAGAAACTCTTGCTAATTGTTCTTAATAACATTGCTTAATGTGTATGAAACGTAACCTGATGTATGTATGTGTACTTAATGATGTTTTATGAACTCTTTTTATATAACTCTCTAACTATCTTGACTGTTTATTTATTATATTGATTGTTCATTTTACGTTTGCAAAGATAGGTGTTGTGGTGCGAACGTACAAATTTATTCAATAAACACCCCGTTTTTCTCCACGAAAAGCGTAGCGTTTATGCAATACTTTGCGTAACTTTGCAAACGGAAAATATAAACGTTTATATATATCATAATAATGAAGACATTGAAACGATTCCTGCCAGATATTTTGGTAGTGTTGTTGTTTGCGGTAATAGCATTTGCCTACTTCTTCCCGGCAGACACAGAGGGCCGCATCCTTTATCGTCATGACTCTTCTGCCGGACGTGGTGCCGGACAAGAGCTTACGGAGTATTATCAACGTACAGGAGAGCGTACACGTTGGACAAACTCTCTGTTTAGCGGTATGCCTACTTATCAGATGGCACCTTCGTACGACAGTCAGCAGGTGTTAAACGAGGTGGGCAAGTTCTATCATCTGTGGTTGCCCGAGAATGTGTGGTATGTATTTGCCTATTTGTTGGGCTTCTACATATTGCTGCGTGCTTTCGACTTCCGTCGCGAACTGGCCGTTCTTGGCTCTATAATATGGGCTTTCAGCAGTTATTTCTTCATCATTATTGCCGCTGGACACATCTGGAAGGTTGTGGCTCTTGCTTATTTGCCACCGATGATAGCCGGTATTGTTCTTGCTTATAGGGGCAAGTATGTATGGGGATTTGTTGTAACAGCTCTGTTTACAGCTCTTGAGATTCAGGCCAACCATGTGCAGATGACGTATTATTATATGTTCATCATCTTCTTCATGGTGTTGGCTTATCTGTGGCAGGCTGTACGCGACAAGAAGCTTGCGCAGTTTGCCAAGGCTACCGGCGTATGTCTTGTAGCTGCTGTATTAGGAGTTGTTGTCAATCTTAGCAACCTTTACCATACATGGCAGTACACACAAGAGTCGATGCGTGGAAAGAGCGAGCTTGTCAAGAAGAACTCAGCTAATCAGACCAATAGCGGACTCGATCGCGACTATATCACACAGTGGAGTTATGGCATCGACGAGACATGGACATTGCTCGTACCTAATATTAAGGGTGGAGCTTCTGTTCCGCTTGCCAGCAACGAGAAGGCTATGGAGAAAGCCGACCCTCAATTCTATCAGGTATACCAGCAGATGGGACAGTATTGGGGCAATCAGCCAGGTACAAGCGGTCCGGTATATGTAGGTGCATTCGTATTTATGCTCTTTATACTTGGATTGTTCATCGTTAAGGGACCTATAAAGTGGGCACTCTTTGCAGCAACTGTATTGTCTGTACTGCTGTCGTGGGGTAGAAACTTCATGTGGTTTACCGACCTCTTCCTCGACTATATGCCAATGTATGCCAAGTTCAGAACCGTGGCTTCCATACTCGTAATAGCCGAGTTTACGATACCTTTGCTTGCTATGCTTGCCCTAAAGGAATTGTTGCAGAATCCAAAATCGCTTGACGAGAAGGTTACTGTGCGTGAGCGCGTCATCAATTTCATCTTCTTTACACCGCTCGGTGCTGTGGCAACCAAGCGCCGCGACTACCTTTGGATAAGCTTCGCACTTTCGGCAGGATGCGCATTCCTGTTCGCTATCATGCCTTCGGTATTCTTCCCCGACTTTATCTCTTTATCAGAGATGGAGGCGCTTAAGCAGATACCAAGCGAGTATCTTGGTCCGCTTATCGCCAATCTGCGTGAGATACGTATATCTATCTTTACCGCCGATTGCTGGCGTTCGTTCTTCATCATTGTCTTGGGTACTGTGATATTGCTGCTTGCTCTCAAGAAGAAGTTGCAGACCAAGTATGCTGTTGGAGCCATCATAGTGCTTTGTCTTGTCGATATGTGGCAAGTAAACAAGCGCTATCTCTACGATGATATGTTTGTAGAGCGTAGTGTGCGCGACACTCCTCAGCAAGAGACAGCCACCGACCGTCAGATTCTGCAAGACCATGGCAAGGATTATCGTGTATTGAACTTGGCATCCAGCACGTTCAACGAGAACGAGACATCTTATTACCACAAGTCTATTGGTGGATATCATGCAGCCAAGTTGCGTCGTTATCAGGAGCTTATCGACTACTACATCTCACCTGAGATGCAGCGTCTTATGCCTGCAGTAGCCAATGCTCAGGGTGATATGACACGTGTGCCGGGCGATTCTATCTATCCGGTGCTCAATATGCTCAACACACGCTACTTTATCATTCCGCTTCAGGGCGGACAGACTGTGCCTTTGCAGAATCCTTATGCTTATGGCAATGCTTGGTTTGTAGACAACATCAAGTATGTTGACAATGCCAACCAGGAGATTGATGCAGTAGGAACTATCAACTTGCGCCATGAGGCAGTTGCAGATAAGAAGTTTGCTGATGTTCTTGGAACTGCCCAGAAGCAAGGCAACACATCTTTGGTAACGCTGAAGAAGTACGACGCCAACGAACTTACATACACCGTTCAGTCGCAGAAGGGTGGCATTGTAGTATTCTCCGAGGTATACTATCCTGGATGGACAGCCACAGTAGATGGCGTTAGTGTGCCCGTAGGACGTGTCAACTACATCTTGCGTGCTATCAACGTTAAGCCGGGACAGCACACAGTGGTACTTACATTCAAGCCGCAATCGGTAAAGAATACAGAGACAGCCGCATATGTGGCTTATCTGCTCCTTGTGCTTGCCATTGTTGCTGGTGTGTTGTTGGAGGTAAAGAAGGTAAGGAGTAAAGAAGTTAACTCCTTAACTTAAATAAATAATCTGTTATGCAATTTAGTACACCTGTAAATATACCGCTCGCAGGGTTCAGCATCGAACCTTGCGAGCGTATGTTGTTTGTAGGTTCTTGTTTTGCCGACAATATTGGTCAGCGTTTCGTGGCCGATAAGTTTCGTGCCGTGGTCAATCCTGATGGTGTAATGTACAATCCGGCAAGCATCCTGCATACAGTAGACCGATATGTCGACAGGCTTGAGACTGAAGATGCCGAGGCTCCAAGGACAGCTGTCTTTACGCTTGGCACCAATCATGTGTATATACTAAACGAGACAGGAGAGATAGTGGACAATTGCCGCAAGCGCCCTCAACGTCTGTTTACCGAGCGTGAGCTTACGGTAGACGAGTGTGCCGAATACTTGTGTCGTGCCATTGGCAGGCTGCGTAGTGTCAATCCTGATGTGCGTGTAGTGCTTACGGTTAGTCCGATAAGATACGCCAAGTATGGCTTTCATGGCAGTCAGCTGTCAAAAGCCGTGCTTCTGCTTGCTGCCAACAAGGTGGTGCGAGGGCATGATATGGTGGAGTATTTTCCTGCCTATGAGATAGTGAACGACGAGTTGCGCGACTATCGATTCTATCGTGAGGACATGCTTCATCCGTCCGACCAGGCTGTAGAATATATATGGCAACGGTTTGGCGATACATATTTCAGTGAGCACACACTTAGCTTTCTTGAAGAATGGCGCCCAGTTAAAGCCGCGTTGGGTCATCGTCCGTTCAATGCAGATAGCGAAGAACACAAGGAGTTCTTGCGCAAGACAATGGCGAAAGCTGATGCATTGAAGGCTAAGTACGAAGGATTTGAAATGCCGTAGCAAATGTGCCTTGCAAAGTATATTATATTAAATGGGCAAGTATATTATATTAAATGGGCAAGTATATTATATTAAATCGCCATTTAATATAATATGAATACAATCACAATACAGGTTGATGAAGACCGTAATGTAATGTCAGGGCTTAAAAAGCTATTATCGAATATAGCTAACACAGGCTCTCATAGTGATGTATTCTGAATCTCCGCCAAATATAAAATTTGAGACTTAGTTTTGATTCGGTGTAAGAAATCTTTCTTATGCCGAATTTTTTTTCCTTTATAATAATGTGTATTTCTTGTTTTTGGCTTAATATTCCGTTTTTTTTCTTGTTTTTAATGTTTCTAAATGTTAAGAGTCTGAAAATGTATTAATTTTTAGGGGGGGGAGAAAAATTGTTGTATATTTGAAGAAGAAAGAAACAACTAAATCTGTGACGTTTTTTTATTGGCTATAATTTTGCCCTTAAATGAAAGAGACAAGAGTACTGACCACACTAAACTGGTTAAATAACTAAAATACAATATATAACTCTTATGAAACTACTGATTAATCTTGCAATATTATTCTTATGCTGTATAGGTGTGTCAGGTCAGACCTATCGCAAGGAGATATGTGTTGGTTTCCGTGTAAGCTCAAGCGAGATAGATCTTGACTACGGTGACAACGCTTCCAATCTCGCCGAGATTGTAGGTTTGCTGACCGACGTTCAGCGCAATCCCAATATGGAAATTACGGGCGTATCGTTCTGCGGCTCGGCCTCGCCAGAAGGCAGGTCTCTGCTGAACAAGCAACTTGTGGCAGACAGATGCGCAAGCCTTGAGCATTACATTAGGCAAAGGGTTGACTTGCCAGACAGCGTAGTGTTCAAGTGCGATAAGACAGACGTGTGGCAGAAGCTCGCCATATATGTCGAACGATCGGACATGCCACACAAAGACGATGTGCTCTACCAGATAAGGCAGACCCCGGAATACACCTACAACGCCAAAGGTACTCTTGTTGACAGTCGCAAGAAACGACTGATGGACATGAATTTCGGACGCACATGGAATTATATGCTGCGAGAGTTCTTCCCCTCAATACGCAATGCGAGCATACTGATGGTATACATTAAGCAAAAGCAAAAAGAAACTAAACAAACAGAAATACCCCAAGAGGTAAAAACACCCATTCAATCTGTTGACACAATACCACAAGAAATATCACCCGAGGAAACTCAGCCTATGCCAGCCACGAAGAGCAGCTGCTATTTCGCCCTAAAGACGAATATGCTCTACGACGCCCTTGCTATTCCGAATATCGGTGTTGAGGCGTCGCTTGGCAGACGATGGTCTTTAGCAGCCGACTGGATGTACGCATGGTGGAGCAACAACAACAAGCATCGCTACTGGAGAGTGTATGGCGGAGGTCTGTCGGCAAGAAAGTGGTTTGGACATGCTTCGGAGCAGAAACCCTTGCAAGGCCACCACATCGGAATAAACGCCCAAATCCTGACCTACGACATTGAGTTTGGAGGCAAGGGATATATGGCAGGCGAACCTGAAGGGTCGCTGTGGAACCGACTAAACTATGCCTTTGGTGCCGAATATGGCTACTCAATGCCAATAGCCAAGCGACTGAACATCGACTTCAGCCTTGTGGCTGGATATATGGGCGGACGCTACTACGAATACATCCCAATTGACGGACACTACGTGTGGCAGGCCACCAACAACCGACACTGGTGGGGACCTATAAAGATTGAGGTGACGCTGGTGTGGCTCTTAGGCAATAACAATTATAATGTGAAGAAAGGAGGCAACAAATGATTAACGTGATGAATAAAGGCAGAGTAGCTGCCTGGGCTGCATCGCTCGTCGTTGCTACCATGACTTCGTTGTCTTCATGCGACCATAAGGAGCTGTGTTTCGACCACAACGCCCATGCGCCAAGATTTCAGTTGCATGTGAGTGCCAACTATCAGCAGGAATGGGAGGTAGGAAAGGATGGGTCGCCCCACTGGATTGACTTTCCCACATGGCTCGAAACCTACGGTATGCAATACGACGACTTACGACCGCTGATTCCTGCCGGATTGCGAATGCACGACTTCCCTAAGGAGGGACAGAGCGACATGATAAACATGGCGGCTATGGGCGAAACCGTTGGTCTGCGCCCTGGAGAGCATCAGCTGTTGTTCTACAACAACGACACCGAATATATCGTTTTCGACGAAATGTATTCGTATGCCTCTGCCAAGGCCACTACACGCACCCGCACCCGATCAACCTATTTGGGTAATCCCTTCAACAGTCAAACCGGAGCGAAGGAGAACACCGTGAACATGCCCGACATGCTCTACGGCAACTACAACAAGAGCTATACCTCGGAGAGAACCTCGGAGCCCCCGCTTATGGAGGTGACCATGCACCCGTTGGTGTTCAAGTATCTTGTGCGCTATGAGTTTAGCAAGGGATTGGAGTATGTCAAGCTGACGCGCGGAGCCTTATCGGGCATGGCAGCCTCGGTTTATCTGAATAGTGGCTACACATCGAAGGAGACGGCAACGCTACTCTACGACTGCACTATGGAGTCGTGGGGAGCACAGGCAATAATAACCTCGTTCGGTGTGCCTGATTATCCCAATGGATTCTACTCCACAACACGTGCCCCGCACAGCAATGCCTTGAATCTTGAGGTGCGACTGAAAAACGGCATTATCAAGACCTTTAACTTCGATGTCACCGAACAAATCAACAACCAACCGCAAGGTGGAGTGATTGTGGTAAGCGGCATAGAGATTTCGGACGAGGATGGAAAGCAAGGCAGCTCCGGATTTGATGTCGGAGTAGATGGATGGGGCGAGTTTGAAGATGTCGTTATTCCTCTAAAATAATAGAGACAAAAATAACTTTTACTTAAAAATAATAATTAACAATTTAAAACCTATCATTATGAAAAATCTATTTTTAATTGGTATGGCTGCGGCTAGTATGATGCTCGCTTCTTGCAGCAGCGACGAGAATGTAGAGATGGCAAACAACAAGAATGCTATCGAGTTTAAAACTTTTGTGAATAATAGTACACGTGCTACAGACTTAACAACAGGTTCCCTCATGAAATTCAAATTGTGGGGTAGAATGGAGAAGGAAGATGGAACCAATAAGGGTGGTAAGCCGTTTGATGGAACTGACTTCAACAGAACTGGTTCAGCTTGGAATTGTACTGGAAATGTTTACTGGGAGAAGGACTATAAATATAGTTTCCAGGCTCTTGCTCCGCACGATGCTTATACGTTCAATGCTCCCGCCAATTACGGCGAATGGGGCTCACTTACCTTTGATAATAAAACTGGTGATACCGACCTTATTTATGCTGCCAAAATAGCTGATATATATAGAGGTGGAACATGCCCAGCAGCAGTAAATCTTAATTTTAATCACCTTCTTTCACGTGTTCGTTTCCAGTTTAAGAATGCTATGGACGACGGTTCTGTAGTTACTGTTTCAAACGTTAAGATAACAAATGCTTACTCTAAGGGCACAGCAACTCTTGGTGAGAATTTGGCGGATGTTAGTTGGACTCCAACTGAGCCTAAAGAACTCGTGTTTGGAAATATGACAGGAAGGGTAGATGAAGTTGCTGGCATATCTGACCATAAGTACATGATTCCTGCAACAGCTACAGATTATAATATAACATTTGAGGTAACACGTGTTCACCATGGTGTAACAGATAAGTATAATCATAGTGCAAAGATTCCTGGTTTGGTATTGGAGAAGAACAAGAGCTATCAGTTGGCAGCTACTCTCGATGCAACCAACATCGATCCTGAGAATCCTGATCTTTGTAAGATAGAATTTGCTGTTACAGTAAATGAGTTTGATGACTTTGTAGACAAGACAGTGACAGTACCTGGCAACTAATTCTTTTCGGAGGGGGAATAATGTTCCCCCTCACATTTAATTCATTCATAACCCCTTAAACCCAAACCCAAATGAAAGGAAAAAAACTTTTACACAAGACAGCTGGCATGGCTGCTGCGCTCCTGTCGTTGTCACTCTTTTCATGCAGCAGCGATGGAACATTAGAATCTTTTGGCAAAAGCCAGACTGATTGTATCCGCTTTGGCATTTCCGATGCCGACAATGCCACACGTGCCAATGGCAATGGCGAGGATGTTACTTCTACCAGCTATGTGCTCAGGTCGGATGAGACGACCGACACTTTGTGTGTGCGTGCTATAGTGAGCGACGGAATAGAAGCCAACAATAAGCAACATGCCACACGTGCCAGTATGCTTACGGACATGTACGACAAATTCAAGGTGGTGGCACAAGTAAAGAACGCCGACGGCACCTTCGGCACACAACATTATATGGATGATGTTGCCACAAAGAAAGGCTCCTTGTGGCAGTCGGCAAACATCTACTACTGGCCCGGCAACCGACAACTGAACTTCCTTGCATGGGCTCCTGCGGATGATGGCGTTTTCACGGAGACGCCTGTTTATCCTGCACCTGACGTGAAGAAAACAACGATAAAATATACTGTACCCGACGATGCTTTAAAGCAGCCCGACATTATGGCTGCATACACAGGCTATATGTCCAATCCAGGCACGGGCTCGACGTGCGCTCCAGTAAACCTGCAATTCAAACATCTGTGTACAGCCGTGAAGATATTGACGGGAGCAGAGATGACCAATGGCTCTATCCAGAGTGTGAAAATCACTAATGTGCACAAGTCGGGAACCTACGACATGGCTACTTCGAAATGGACGCTCGACGGGGAAACCACCAACTACTCTATAGCTCCAAACTATACTACCACCACAACCACGCCCAACGGCACAATACTATACAACGGCGAGGCGGCTTTCATGCTGCTGCAACAGACATTGGGCAAGGACAGCAAACTCGAAGTGGTGTATAAAGACAAGAATTCGGGTAAGGAACGAACCATCAGCGCGTCGCTCAACGGAGCTGAATGGCCTATGGGCAAAACCGTGACCTATCGACTCTCGATTTCGCCTTACTACGAATTGGAATTTACCGAAGACCCCGGACTCCAAGACGCACACTATGTGATTTGTCCAATCAAGATAAGGTCGAAGTATCTGGAGAAGGGATGGACGCTGACATCAAAATCGCCAAAGGTGACGCTTTGCAAAGAGCTTACCGACTTGACCTCGCTTGGATACTGGGTGGAGGAAGACCGAGGCACGTCAAGCATTTCGGGCACAGGCGATGGCGAAGTGACGGTGTATGCCTTCCTTGAGGAGAACATAGATAGGGCAAACCGAAAGGTGGATCTTGAGCTTAAGCCAAAAGACTATCCCAAACAGGCTCCTGTGGTATATACTCTCGAACAGTTGTTCCCAAGCTGGAATGCCGAAGGATTGGGGTGCGAGCGTTTAGAGGACAAGGTGTCGCCGTGGGGATTCTTGTGGGATAATGATATGAAAATCACCTATGACATGAGCGAAGCTGGCGGCACAGGATTCTTTGGTCCGCTCAGAAGATGGATTATGAAGATTCAGATAAAGTATTATGGTGATAAATATCAAGATTATATTACTTATACCACATATTGGGCTCAGCTGAAAAGTCTTACCATCGACTTTAGTAAAGTGCCTAACCTTGATGTGTCGGACGATCCTGACGACGGAAATAAGAACACTTGGGAATTGTATAATTTCAATGGTATTAGCGATGTGACTGGACTAATGAAGCAGCTGGAGGATTGGGGCGGAAAGCCCGACAAGAAGTTGCCCATCGACCCTGCTGAATATGCCGCCCGAATGTGTATATTGAAAAATAAGTTCAATAAGGAGCTTATTGCATCCGAACTTGGCAATGAGGCCTACCGTCCGGTGCTTAAGCGAGAAAACCTCGTGTGGTATCTGCCTTCAAAGAATGAGTATACGAAGATGAAGGATAATGACTATCCGCTCTCTGGCGAGTATTGGACTTCTACGGCGTCGGATGTTGCCCACGACAACGAAAACGCTTATCAGTATACCGAAGGCGTAGGAACGAAGCTGAGAGAAAGAACCGCCAAGCTGAAGCACCGTGCCGTGCGCAAGATGCCAGGAACGAAATAAAGGTTAGATAAAACTAAAATCCGCAACCTGTAATATTTTTGATATATAGGGTTGCGGATACCTCTCTAAAACGACTCGTTTTCGCAAAGAATCCTTATGGTGTAGTAGCAAGAGACAAAATCCCCTTACTCCCATGATGTGACTTGAGGCAATACGCAAAATTTGTTGTTATAGCCATTTCCAGCTGCTTTCATTATAGTTCTTCTCTACATTAGCCTCAATATCGTCAGGCAGGTTGCAGAAGAAGTCGATGCCCGTAAGCTGTTCAAGCTTTTCTATGGACATGCAATGCTGCTTTATGGTTTCGTTTGTGCGGTAGGAGTTGGTCTGGTCGCACCAGTATCCTAAGGCAAGATATTCGTGCTTGCCGTTGATGTAGTACTTTCTAAGAATAGCCGTAAAGAAGTATTTTGGCACAATCAGCTTGCCGTCAATACGTTTAATGATGTTCTTCTCGTCGTCGATGGTACCGCCTTTGCATACAAAGATGGTGTCTTTAGGACCAAGATTACCGGCCCATGTCTGAAGCTGTTGCTCCATACGTAGCCATAATCCCTTATTCTTGTTGTTTTTGCTGTCGAAGCCGTTGAAGGCATGATACTGTGGCTGCATATTCGACATATAGAAGGTTTGGTTGTTGGCTTCCTCCGAAAATGTACGGTCGGCACTTGGGCATATATGTCCGCGGTCGAAACCTGGGAAATAAGTATATTCTGCCCAATAGTCGCCCTCTGATAGGGCAGGGTCGGCAGTGAATGAGCCAGTGCGCGAATGGTTTCCGCTGAAGCCCCTATGCAATTGATAGCACGACCAACGTTGCGACTTCTTGTCGCAATCCCATTCTGTGCAGAAGTTCACACGGTCTTTATCGTAATCTGTATTTGACAGTCTATGCACAATAATCTGTTGTCTGCCCGTCTTCTTCAGCGCCGGAAATTCCAGTCGCAGCACAGCCTTTTCGGTTGTAACCACATTTGCGTTCTTGTTTACAGGCTTGCCGTCGTCAATAACGGGGTTGTTGTCGTCGCCGCAACTTGCAAAGAACAATGTAAGGCATGCAAAGCAAAGGTAAAGGATGCTTTGCGGGCGTAGGGTGTGCAATAGTTTCATATTGAGTGTATTAATTAATTAGATTTCAGTATAATGAAAAGCAAAAAAGAAAGTGTGTTCTGAGCGTATATGCAACTACGCTTAGAACACACTTTCGATGTGCATATTCAAAAAAAGAATGTGTCTATCCCTTTTTGTGGGGAGGATAGTATATTTTTCGTTTTCTTTTCCTTACTTGCGAACCTTTGCGTAACGGCTCATGAACTTGTCTACGCGACCAGCGGTATCAACAAGCTTGCTCTTACCTGTATAGAACGGGTGAGATGTGCTTGAAATTTCGACCTTAACTACTGGGTAAGTTTCGCCTTCAAATTCTACTGTCTCTGAAGTCTTGCATGTAGACTTTGTAAGGAACATATCGCCGTTGGACATATCCTTGAATACGACGGGGCGATAGTTTTCTGGATGAATTCCCTTCTTCATTTTGTTTAAAATATTTTGAATGTTAATTGAATAAACGCTTTTAGAGCATTAATGGGTGCAAAGTTACAAGATTTTTCGCATATATCCAAACTTTTATAGCTTTTTCTTAATCATTGGGTTAGCGTTTGCAAACTAATCAGTAACTTTGCATGAAAATAAGAAACAAAACATCAAAATAAGTGCTACACGACGAACTGATATACCAAATACGCCAAAGCTTCGGCTTTGAGCCTACTCTCGACCAAAGCCGAGCCCTTGTTACATTCGCCTCGTTTATGTCTGATAGCGACGATAGAGCGGTGATGATAATGCGAGGATCAGCCGGTACGGGCAAGACATCTCTGTCTGGTGCCATTGTGCGTACAATGAAAAGGCTCAGGCAACGTGTGGTGCTGCTTGCTCCTACGGGTCGTGCTGCCAAGGTGTTCTCTATCAACTCTGATACTCCAGCCTCTACCATTCATCGACGTATATATAGGCAGAAGTCGATGGAGGGCGCTTTCTCGCTTGCTCCTAACATGCACACCGATACCCTATTTATGGTGGACGAAGCCTCGATGATAGCCAATGAGGGGCTGCAAGGTGCTGTATTTGGCACGGGATGTCTGTTAGACGACCTTGTGCAATTTGTGTATAACGGTCGAAACTGTCGACTTATGCTTATCGGTGATAAAGCTCAGTTGCCACCTGTAGGCGAGGAGGAATCGCCTGCCCTGTGCTCTGACTTTATGCGCGGATATGGATTGTCGCTGTACGAGAGCGACCTTAATGAGGTGCTGCGACAGAGTCAGGAGTCGGGCATACTCTATAATGCTACCGTTATACGCCAAATGATAACGCACGACGAGGCTACTGAGTTGCCTAAGATTAGGTTCAAGGGATTTGCCGACATCGTTAATGTGCCTGGCAACGAACTTATTGAGTCGCTTGCCACAAGCTATTCGCAGGTGGGTATGGACGAGACTATGGTGGTGACAAGATCGAACAAGCGTGCCAATATATACAATCAGGGCATACGCAACCAGGTGCTTTGGCGTGAGGAGGAACTTACGTCGGGCGACTGGCTTATGGTTGTTAAGAACAACTATTATTGGACTGAGCAGGATGCAGTTAAGAATCGTGCCGGACTTGCCAAGGATTCTACATCGGCGGCAGCGCAAAATCTTGCTGCTAACACATTGCCTACAGGTACCATTGTTACAGCATCGGCTAAGTCGCAGGCTGTACAAGTACAGCAATCTGACCAGCCTACGCCTTCGTTTATTGCCAATGGCGACCGTGCCGTGATACAACGTGTGCGCAATAGACGCGACCTTTATGGATTCCATTTCGTAGATCTCTGGTTGCAGTTTCCCGACTACGACAACTACGAGTTGCAAGTTACGGCTCTTACCGACTCATTGTCTACCGAGGCTCCAGCTCTTACACGCGAGCAAAGCGACCGACTGTTCGAACAGGTTATGCTCGATTATGCCGATGTGCGTACTAAGCCCGAGCGCTATAAAAAGCTTAAGGAAGACCCTTACTATAACGCTTTGCAGATAAAGTATGCCTATGCCGTTACGTGCCACAAGGCACAGGGCGGACAATGGGCACATGTATATGTAGACCAGGGATATATGACGGACGATATGCTGACACCCGACTATATACACTGGCTTTATACCGCATTTACACGAGCTACCGAGAAACTGTTCCTGGTCAACTGGCCTAAGACACAGACTGAATAGGAAGACCAGACAACAGGTAATTTAGAAGGTATTGTAGGAGGTACGGTCTCCGAACCGTACCACGCAAGTGGCTATATGGGGTACTGAGAACTGGCAGTTTGAGTGGTACGGTTCGGAGACCGTACCTCCTACGTGAACCATAAATGTACATTATTTAAAATTTAGAACATAACAATATGAAACAGATTAAGCTTTTTCTCTTTGCCTTGGCACTAACCATTATGCCACAGGCTATCAATGCCCAAACCGCTGCCAATACACAGGCAAATGTGGTAGAAGACCTCGACGCAAAGTATGCTACCAATCTTCTTAAGCCGGGAACAGATGCTCCCGACATCAACTTAAAGACCATTGACGGCAAGCAGTTTTCGCTTAAGAGCTTGCGTGGCAAGTATGTGGTGCTCGACTTCTGGGCTACATGGTGTCCCGACTGTCGTAAGGACTCTCCATATATAATGTCTCTTTACGAGAAGTTTGCTCCCAAGGGAGTTGAGTTTGTAGGTGTGTCGTTCGACACTAAAGCAGAATCGTGGAAGAATGGGGTGGAGAAGCTTGGCATAAAGTATACCCAGGTTAGCGATATGAAGAACATGCGCGAGTCGGCTGTGGCACATACCTATGCCATTAAGTGGATTCCTACAGTATATGTCATTGGTCCTGACGGCAAGGTTGTGCTTGCCACCGTTATGTCCGACAAGGTAGGAGCATATCTTACATCTGTTTATCCCGACTGTGCCGAATGATATTGACAACCGACATACTGCGTACATGGTTTAGGCAGTTCAACACCGACTACTTTGGTGGTGAGCTGCCTATGCCTCGTATTGTATTGTCCAAAGCTCGTACACGTCTTGGCACTATGGCATGCAAGTGTACGCGTAGGTTGCTGAAACGTGTGTACAGCGACTTTGTTATTCGCATAAGTACTTATTATGAGTGTACCGAGCGAGAGTTTCAGGAGACGCTGTTGCACGAGATGATACATTATTATATTATATATAAGCGCATTCCCGACACTTCGTCGCATGGCAAAGTGTTTCGCGAGATAATGCACCGGCTTAACAGTAAGTATGGTTGGCATATAACAATTACGTCGTCAATGCGTGGACGTAAAGTGGCAGACGAGTCGGGTAGGTCGCGTCGTTCAGCCTTTCTTGTGCTTGCTGTAGTGCTTAACGACGGCACATGTATGTTGTCGGTAGTAAGTCCGAAGTCTGCACGCAAGCTCGATGTTATGGCTAAAGGAGTTAAAGAGATTGCGGATTATCGCTGGTATATGTCGTCTGATCCTTATTTTGCCGACTATCCTGTGGTTAGAAGTTTGCGTGCTCGACGTGTTGACAAAGAGCTGTACAACGAAAAAACGGCTGCAATGCAGCCGTTGGTATTGCCATAATATAGTATGGTTATATTATACGGATAATTTTATAAAATACCGCACTTTTTGTTTATTTGCGCTTAAACACAAAGCGCTCACATTCCTTTAATATCTTTACTCTTGCAACCTTCATCACTATATAATATAATGTGGCTGCAATAACAAAGCGTGATATCAGCAATGCCCATAGGTTGCTGAGCGATAGCGTAGCGGCATAGCTTGCAGCCATAACACCAGCAGCTGCAAGTGCAAATGGCATTACATCGCAGAAGAATCGCCAATAGCCATAACCCGTAAGTCGCCTTACAAAGAATAGCCATACCAGCAACCATGATGTGTTGATAAGCATATAGGCTATCACCATACTGCGTATGCCCCATTGCCATATCAGCAGCATGGTTATAATCTGAACAAGTCCGAGCGAGAAGGTACACCAAAAGAATGTGCCCGAACGTCCCTTAGATATAATCATGTTGGAGAATAGAGTGGCAAGAGGCATTGTTGCTCCCGATACGCATAGTATCTGTATCAGTTCGGCAGACGCAAGCCACTTTTCGCCGATAGCTATTACGATAAACTCCTTAGCCACAAGTCCGAAGCCGAACATCAGCGGAAAGGTGATGAACGACGTAAAGCGCATCATCTTGCGGAATACATCCATCTGCCTACCCTGTTCTCCGTTGAGGCTTACAAGCACTGGTTGTGCTACCTGCGCCACCATACTTTGCACAAGCGAGTAGCATTTGGTGTTCCATTGGTAAGCCTGATTGTAGTTGCCCGTGTCGCGTGGCGAGAAGTAGTGGCCAAGCAATATGTTAAGCACATTGTTGTTTACACAAGTCATGATAGTTGTAGCAAGTATCTTGCACGAAAAGCGGAACATACGGCGCACAGGCGCAAATGTTATGCCGTGTACAGTAGGGCGCCACGGCGAGAAATACCATTGGAAGAAGGTGTTGATGCCAACATATACAAGGCCTTGTGTGGCAAGCGACCAGTAGGCGGCACCGCAGAAAGCCATAACTACACCAACTGTGCTCGACACGATAACAGCAATGCCTCCCGCCTCGGCTTGTTGTTTAGCCTTAAGATTCTTGAAAAGGTAAGCCGATTGGGCTGTGCCAAACGACGCTATCACTATGCTTAGGAAGGCATAGCGGCACAATGGCACCACCTTAGGCGTGTGATAATAGTCGCCTATGAGTGGTGCTGCAAAAAATAGAATGGCATATAGCGACGATGCCATTATGATATTGAACCAGAACACAGAGTTGTAGTCTTCTGCCTTTGGCTCTTTAAGGTTGGTAAGTGCAGTGCGGAAACCGCTGTCTTGAAGGGCAGTGGCAACCAACGAGAATATGCTTATCATAGCCATCATGCCATAATCGGCAGGAGCAAGCAGTCGGCCCAAAACAATGCCGAAAGCCAATCCTATAATCTGTTGTATGCCACTGTTCAGTCCGCCCCAAAGCAGTCCTTTGGCTGTTTTTTCCTTTAGAGTCTCCATCCCTATGTTCTTTGTTCCTTGTTTTCTTATTCGTTTGAGAAGTCGGCCACCATCTTTCGGTACATGCTGTATGCACGCGAACGCGAAATGTAGCCCGTTATATGTCCGGCTGTATTAACCACAGGCAAGTAGCGAGTGCCCTTTAGGTCGAACTTGCGCATTACTTCCTCCATCGAGTCATTAATGCCCACTTGTGCGGCTATAGGCTGCATAAGCTGTCTGACACTCATCTTGTTGTACAATTCGGCACGGAACATGACGTGGCGAATCTTCGTTATGTCTATCTCGCCCAATATGCTTCCGGCTGCATCAAGTACAGGTATAAAACTGGTGTGGCTCTTTGATATGGCGTTTACCAGTTTGCCAAGAGGCATGTCAGGATTAACAGCCGTGTAGTCGTGCTCAACAACACTGTCCATACTCATAAGTGTAAGTACCGACTTGTCTGTATGGTGGGTTATCAGCTTGCCCTCGCGTGCCAGACGCATGGCATAAATACTGTGCGGCTCGAATATGCTTATTGTCAGAACAGACGACACAGCCACAATCATCAACGGCATAAAGAGGTTGTAGCCATTGGTTATCTCGGCTATGAGGAAGATACCCGTAAGCGGCGCATGCATAACTCCAGCCATGACACCAGCCATACCAAGCAGCGTGAAGTTCTTCTCTGGAATGTAAATTCCTACCTCATACGTGTTCCACAAACGTGCAAAGAGGAATCCGCTGAAGGCTCCAACGAACAATGAAGGCGCAAATGTACCACCGCAACCGCCTCCTCCATTGGTGGCAGCTGTAGCAAAAGTCTTGGTTACAATTACCATTGCTATATAGAGTATCAGCAGATTGCCGTGTCCGTAGAATAATGAGTTGCGCAACACCTCGTTCCAATCTGCCTCGCTCATACCGTTCAACAGCACATTGATAGCCGAATAACCCTCGCCATAGAGTACAGGAAAGAGGAATATGAGCGAACTAAGCATCACTCCACCTAATGCCAATTTGGCATAACGATGCTGCTTTAGTTTGCCGAAGATGCCCTCGCAAGCCGACATAGAGCGTATAAAGTATAGGCTCACCATACCGCATACAATGCCGAGAATGATGCTTGCAGGTACACGATCAACCATCCACGCTCCGTCAAGATGGAAGTTGAATAGAGAGTCGCTACCCATAAATATATATGTAAAGCACGTTGCCGTGACCGCAGCTGTAAGTATAGGCAGCAGCGATGCCATGCTTAAGTCTACCATAAGCACCTCCAAGGTGAACACCAATCCAGCTATAGGTGCCTTAAAGATACCTGCAATAGCGGCGGCAGCACCGCAGCCAACGAGCAGCATAAGCGTCTTGTTGTCCATGCGGAACAACTGTCCAAGGTTAGAGCCTATGGCCGAACCCGTGAGTACAATAGGAGCCTCGGCACCTACAGATCCGCCAAAACCGATGGTAATGGCAGATGCAAGGACAGATGTCCAGCAGTTGTGCCCCTTAAGGCGCGACTGCTTTGAGGATATGGCATAAAGTATACGGGTAATACCGTGCGATATATTGTCCTTCACCACATATCTCACAAACAAAGAAGTGAGGAAGATACCAATAACAGGAAACATCAGGTACATCCAGTTGAACGTGTCGGCATGGAAGCGCGATGTAAGCAGATGCTGTATCTCGTGTATAATGGTGTGCAGTATGAATGCAGCTACAGAGGCAAAGAAACCAATGAAGAACGCCAAGATAATTGTGGCTTGGCGGTCGCTAAGGTGCTCGGTGCGCCATTTGTATAGGCGCAGCATGAGCCCTCGTATATTTGATGTGTTGGAAGTAGTCTGTTCCATTATATGTTGACTTGCCAACTGCGTTTACTTTCTTATGATAGTTACCTGTCCGTCGCGGCTAATCTTCACGATGCTGCTTGGCTTGTGTGGCTTGTGTTCCTGGCGTCGTGTCCAGCACACATAGTCGGCAGCCTCGAGTATCTCGGGTACTATGTCGCAATAGTTCTGTGCAGCAGGCTCGCCGCTTATGTTTACACTTGTGCTTACAATAGGCTTCTGGAAACGATAGCACAGTTCTTTAGAGAACTCCTCATTAGTAATGCGCAAGCCTATACTTCCATCCTCGGCAATGAGATTAGGGGCAAGATTAACGGCGCCATCAAGAATAACGGTAGTAGGTTTATCGGCTATTTCCATAAGATCCCATGCTACTGGCGGCACGTCACGTACATAACGTTGTACACGGTCTACCGAGTCGGCAAGGCAGATAAGCGCCTTGGAATCGTCACGTTGTTTTATCTTGTATACCTTTGCAACGGCTTCGGCGTTAGTGGCATCGCAGCCAATTCCCCAAACAGTGTCGGTGGGATAGAGTATAATCCCGCCTTTTCGCATTACATCGATAGCGTTTTTAATGTCTTCCTTTTGTGTCATCTTTTATAGTGTGTTATTTAATAAACGCAAAGTTACGGTTTTTTATGCACAAATCGCCAAATGTATCGTCTAAAATTCCTACCTTTGCATTAATAGCTATAGAAACTTTAACATTGAAACAAAAAAAAACAAGATATGGAAAAGAAAGACTTACGTATAGTGTTTATGGGCACCCCCGAGTTTGCAGTAGGCTCTTTGCAGCGCCTTGTAGAAGGAGGATATAACGTTGTAGCTGTAGTTACACAGCCCGATAAGCCAGTTGGCCGACATGGTTCGGTGCTTCGTGCATCGGCTGTAAAGGAGTATGCTCTTGCTCATGGCCTGCCTGTATTGCAGCCAGTAAAGATGAAGGATCCTGAGTTTATAGAGCAGTTGCGCTCGTACAATGCCGACATTCAGGCTGTTGTAGCATTTAGAATGTTGCCTGAGATAGTATGGGGAATGCCCCGTTTTGGCACATTTAATGTTCATGCAGCTTTACTTCCTCAGTATCGTGGTGCAGCTCCAATCAACTGGGCTGTGATAAATGGTGAGACAAAGACAGGTGTCACCACCTTCTTCCTCGACCATGATATAGATACAGGTCGTATCATAACTCAGCGCGAGTTTGCCATTCCCGACGATGCGGATGTAGAGTATGTATACGATGGACTGATGCAGCTTGGTGCCGAGATATGTCAGGACACAATAGATATGGTACTTGCCACAGATGGCAATGTGCCGTCGCAGCCTCAGAACGAGGATGTGGAATTGTTGCCGGCTCCAAAGATATTTAAGGAGACATGCGAGATAAAGTGGAACAACAATGCCAAGAAGATATACGACTTTGTGCGTGGCCTTAGTCCATATCCAGGCACTTGGACAACACTTGCACCTAAATCGGATGCCGTGAACGCATCTCCCTCTGTGCTCAAGATATTCAAGACGCTTAAGACCGGACGTGCATGCGATGCCGCTCCTGGTACAATAAAGGTAGAGCATGCCCATATGTTTGTGGCTACTGCCGACGAATGGCTTGAGATAGTAGAACTGCAAGCTGCCGGAAAGAAACGTATGGCTGCCCGCGACTTCCTAAATGGCTTCAAGAGTGTGGAGGAGTTTGAGGTTAAGTAGTGTATATGTATGAGTGATAAACAACATTAGGAGAAAAGTGGGATTTGCGCAACCGTTACTTATATATACATGCAACGGATGAATGGAAAGTGCAGCCAAAATTACACCCCACAAGTACCCCACAAGTAAAAGACAAACTGCATACAAGCAATCCTTTCATATTGGAGTTGATAAAAATCATAGGGGATAAGAACTTGTCGGTAAGAGAAATGTTGTCGGTAATAGGACTTAAAGAACGGAAGAACTTTCTCGACCTCTATCTGAATCCTGCCATTAATGAAGGCTATGTCTGTTTGCTTTATCCAAATTCGCCCCGTCACCCTCGTCAGAAATATTTGTTGACGGTTAAAGGACTGGCGGTATATGATGAATGCAACAAATTGAAGTGAGAAATGGATTAAGAAAAGATAGTTGTCTGTTATTGAACGATGGACTCTTGCTGTTGTCTTATTCTTTTAAAATGCTTAATGGTGTGTCATTTGTAATAAAAGTGGAAACTTTATATACCCTCGTGCTTAGGCGTGAGAGTGTATAAAGTTTCCGCTTTTTGCAAATAGTTCATAGTAAAAGACCTACGCTGATTACGGCGACAATGGTCTTGCAAATGGCTTGTTATTACTTCTGGTCAACCACTTCAACTATCGGGTTGCCGGTTGCTGCAGAAGGAGCCTCGATGTGAAGCATAGAGCATACGGTAGGAGCTGTGTCTACCATATATGTAAGCTTGTTGGTTTTGCCTGGCTTGATATGCCATCCCATAAACACAAGAGGAATGTGGGTGTCGGCGTGAGTCCATGCACCATGCTGTGCACCAAAGTAGTCGTCCTTAACCTTAAAGCTAAAGTGATCGGGGCGAACAATTAGAGTGATGTCGCCAGTACGTCCACGGTAGTAGCCATTTATCACACGCTCGCGTATCCATTGCGGAACAGGGGCTATAGCAGCATTCTCGTTGTCGATGACAAATGGGAATATCTCGCTCTTCTTCTTGAACTCGTTGATGATGGCAGCCTTAACCTTATCGTAGCAGAGATTGTTCTGCGCAAGGAAGTCGCGGTTGATGTAGAGGCTGTAGTCTAAAACTCTGTGGATGTACTTGCCCTCAACTCCAAACAGCTTGCCCATAGCATCGTTAACTGTAGCTATTTCTGCATTAACGTCGGCATAACCACCAGGCAACTTGTGTGCCTTCATCGTGTTGGGATTATGTGTGCCACCGTGGTCGGCAGTAAGGAATAGCAGGTATCCATCCTTGCCTACCTGATTGTCGAGAGCTTCGAAGAACTTCTTGAGGTCGCGGTCAAGTGTAAGGAACACTTCCTCGTTCTCCTTGCCTGGAGACAACCATGTACCTGTAGTATGCGAGATGGCATCGGTAGACGATATGCTAACGCAGAGCATGTCGGTTGTGCCGTTGTTGCCAAGGTTCTCGGCCTTCATAATGGTTTCGGCAAGGTTGAATGTTGTGGTAACACCGGCGGGAATAGACTTAGGGTCGATACCCGGCTTGATGCCAATTTGCTTGTTGAACTTGGTGATATAGTCGGGCAACTTGTCCATATAATATGTACTTGTAACAAATCCTGCAATCGACTTGTCGTACCAATAGGCACCATTGGCAGAGTGGCCAGCAGGCAAGATAGCAGCACGGTCCTTAAGTGCTACACCATATACCTTAGCCTTGAAGTTGGTAGCCTGACGCAGCATGTCGCCAATTGTTGTGCTCATCATATTGCGAGGCGACATAGCTCCAACCTTCGACTTAGAGCCAACAGTCTGCTCGTTTTCGTCGTCGCAGCAATATACAAACTTGCCGTCCTTATAGAATGTATTGCAAGCAATGCCGTGAGTGGCAGGACCGGCACCAGTATACAAGCTTGCGTGTCCAACGCCGGTAACGGTAGGCAGATAGTTTATCATCTGGTTTTCGCAAGAGAAACCTTCGTTGATAAGACGCTTCATACCGCCCTCGCCATACTTGTCGTAATAATAGTATAAATAGTCCCAACGCATTTGGTCGATAACAATACCAACAACCAGTTTAGGACGTTCTACCTGTGCAGCTGCTATCATTGCAACACAGCACATCAATACAGAAAGAATGATTTTCTTCATTGTCTTGTCGGTTTTTATTTTTAAGTTTTATGATGTACAAAGGTAGCAATAATATTCGGCTTGTGGGTGGAAATGATAAAAATAACGGCATTTTCTTTGAAGTTTCAATAATTTATCGTACTTTTGGCGGTATACAAATACCTATAATTAAAACCAAGATAACGCTATGGAAAAAAAGATAACACAAGAAAACTTCGAAGATACTTATGTTGACAGTATCGAGATGGAGCGCATAGACAAGTTCGTATGCGACGAAATGGCGCGACAGATTCATCGCTACATCAAGGCAATGAAGGGCTCGAAGGCCATTATGCTTAAGTTTGAAGAGCAGCTTGCCACACTCACTATTCCAGAGAAGGAGAAAGCCATAGCTCGCTACATCGACCTGAACCGCAAGGTACTGTCTGGACTTGACTTCAAGATAGTGCTTGCACGCGCTATGGCCAACTATTCGGACACTTTCTCTTATCTTGTAGAACTGGTGAACAACAAACGCAAGATGGTGTTTTACCTCAACCGCATACGCGACAAGTATGAGCAGTATCATGATGTGTACGAGGAGGACGGCAAGTTTGGTATCAAAGACCATCAGGGCAATGTGCTTATTCCGGCACACTACGACTTCCTACGCACACCTTATGTGTATGTGGACGACTTGCGCACTTTGCCTGTAATAGCACAGCGTGACGGCAAGATGGGATTGATTCTGCCTGACGGTAAGGAGACTGTTGTTGCCGAGTTTGTATACGATGATATCTCTTTGCGTGACGAACCGCCTTACTTTGAGGCTTGGAAGGATGGTGAGGCTACGCTTATTGAGGCTTAAGCTTTACGAGTGAGAAGACGGACTGCACCCCTCCACATTATTGAAATTAAAACAAATAAAGACAGTAATGACAACCGATGAAAGGTTTATGCACCGTTGCCTGCAATTGGCACGCAACGGTATGCAGAATGCTAAGCCTAACCCTATGGTTGGAGCGGTGATAGTGGCAGCCGATGGTAGAATAATCGGTGAAGGTTATCATGTGCGTTGTGGCGAAGGGCATGCCGAGGTGAATGCATTTGCCTCGGTTAAGCCTGAGGACGAGCAACTGCTGCATGAGGCAACTATATATGTTAGTCTTGAGCCTTGCTCGCATTATGGTAAGACGCCTCCGTGTGCCGACCTTATAATAAAGAAAGGTGTAAGGAGATGTGTTGTGGGGTGTGTAGACCCTTTTGCCAAGGTTAAGGGACGTGGCATTAAGAAGATACAGGATGCCGGAATAGAGGTGGCGGTGGGTGTGCTTGAGGCTGAGTGCCGCAAACTTAACAAGCGTTTTATGACCTACAACGAGCATCATAGGCCATACATCCTGCTGAAATGGGCCGAAACAGCCAACCACTTTATAGACGACCATGGCAAGGCTCTTGCAATATCTACTGCATACACACGTATGCTATCGCACAAACTGCGTGCCGAGAACGATGCCATATTGGTAGGACGTGTGACAGACGAGCGCGAGAATCCGCAACTAAACACACGCGACTGGGCAGGTAAATCGCCTCGCCGTATCGTTATTGGCAGCAAGATTAAGCTGTTTGAGGGCATGGACATGCAGCAGCCCATACTGCCGCAACTTATGCAATGGCTATACGATGAAAAGTGTCAGTCGCTTATTGTTGAGGGAGGACGCACCACGTTGCAATCGTTTATCGATGCCGGGTTATGGGATGAAATACGCATAGAAACGGCACCAATAACGGTGGATGACGGAACTAAGGCACCTGAAATGCCAAAGGAGGCAAGGCTGGTTAGCAGGAAAGAGTGTGACGGTAATATTATCAGTGTTTGGGAAAACCTAAACTTTATGATATAAAATATACGAGGGTGTGCCAAAAGTCGCAAGTGGTACGCCCCGAAGTCGCAATTTGGGCTTTGCCTTTCCGCTTCGCGCCGGCGACCTTTGGTTCAGCCCGCATTGTTTGAGTTTTGGCACATCCTCATATATTATATATATAAGGTGTAATACGAATAAAGGTATGGATAGAATCCGCCTTTGTTTAAAACTTCACTACTCTTCCGCCATCATCAGTAGCCTCGATAGTTACCTTTGTAGCATCATCAGGTAACAAGTCGTCTATAAGTTCGGGCCATTCGAGGAAGCAGAGCGAGCCGCTATAGAAATAGTCTTCGTATCCCATATCGTATACTTCCTCCAGTTTCTTGATGCGATAGAAGTCGAAATGGTAAATTGAGTCGCCCGTTGTAGCGCTCTGATACTCGTTTACAATAGCGAATGTAGGCGATGTAATGACGTCGTCTACACCAAGCTCTTCGCATATAGCCTTTATGAATGTTGTCTTACCAGCACCCATCTTGCCATAAAAGGCGAACACTTTGCCGTCGCCCATGTTCTCAATGAATTGCTTGGCAGCCTCGTTGATGTCTGCCAAGGAGTTGATTTTGATTTCCATTGTTATATTGTTATTTTATTCTTTTTACTTCTTTCTTGAACTCAGCGTAATCAGCGGTATCAGCATTTCCTCCATTGATATGCCTCCGTGCTGGAACGTGTCTTTATAATAGGACACGTAGTAGTTGTAGTTGTTGGGGTAGGCAAAGAAGGTGCTGCCTGTGGCAAACACGTATGATGTGGAGATGTTTGGTGCAGGCAACTGAGCCTCATGTGGATTCTTAATAACAAACACATCCTTTGACTGGCAGTTGAGATTCTTGCCCAACTTGTAACGCAGATTGGTGTTGGTGTTGCGATCGCCAATAATCTTTACCGGTTTAGAGGCACGTATAGAGCCGTGGTCGGTTGTTAGAATAATCTTGCAATCCTTTTGGGCCAATGCCTTAAGCAAATCGGCCATGACCGAATGACGGAACCACGATAGGGTGATAGAGCGATAAGCCGACTCGTTATTGGCAAGTTCGCGCACCATCTTAGACTCGGTACGGGCGTGAGAAAGCATATCGATGAAGTTGACAACAACAACATTTAGGTCGTTCTTCATCAGTTCGTTAAGGCGCTCAAGCAAGCGGTCGGCACCAACCGAGTCGTTTATTTTATGATATGAGAAGGTGTCGTGGCGACGATAACGCTCTATCTGCGTGCGTACAAGCGGTTCTTCGTTGAGGTTCTTGCCCTCCTCATCGTCCTCATCAACCCACAGATCAGGAAACATTTTCTCTATCTGTTCGGGCATAAGTCCGGAGAAGATAGCATTGCGTGCATATTGGGTTGCGGTGGGAAGAATGCTCATATACATATCTTCGTCGATGTCGAACATATCGCCAATCTCTTGCGAGAGCACACGCCATTGGTCGTAGCGGAAGTTGTCGATGACAATAAGGAACACCTTCTGATCATTGTTGAGCAATGGAAACACCTTGCGCTTGAAGATGTCTGGACTCATAAGTGGGCGTTCGGTGACTCCGGGCTTGACCCAATCCATATAGTTGCGGCGTATGAACTTGGCAAAACCGTTGTTGGCTTCCTCCTTCTGCATCTCAAGCATCTCGGTCATATTAGAGTCGGTAGAACTTAACTCGAGCTCCCAATGTACAAGGCGGCGGTAAACCTCCTTCCAATCGTCGATCGACTGGCTATCCATAATCTGCATGGCAATGTTTTGGAAGTTCTGCTGATATCCAGTCTGTGTAACCTCTGTCACAATCTGCTTCTTGTGGATGTTCTTCTTGAGCGTCAGCAGAATTTGGCTTGGATTGACCGGCTTTATGAGATAATCGGCAATTTTTGAGCCGATAGCTTGGTCCATGATGTTCTCTTCCTCGCTCTTCGTTACCATAACGACGGGCGTGGCAGGTTGTATCTCCTTTATCTGTTGCAGCGTCTCGAGACCTGTAAGACCAGGCATCATTTCGTCGAGCAGCACGAGGTCGAACGTGTGTTGACGGCATTGCTCAATAGCATCTGTACCGTTGCTAACCGTTACCACCTCGTATCCCTTTTTCTGTAAAAATATGATGTGGGCGCGAAGGAGCTCAATCTCATCGTCGCACCAAAGCAAATATCCTGTCGTCATATATGTTTATATGGTTTTGTTAATTAGAATCCTTCCAGATCGTAATATTCGTCACTATCGAAGTCGGTATCCTTGTTCTTGTCCTTAGATGTAGGCTGAGTCTTCTTTGCAGTCGACTGCGATGGGGTAGGTGTATCGCCAAAGTAGAACTCGTCCTCAATCTTTCTTGCCGAAGGTTTCTCCTCTGTCTTATGCTCCTGTTTGGTTTTTGCCTCAGGCTTAACCTGTGGTTTTGTTGTAGTCACAGGCTTTGTGTTTGGTTTAACCTCAGGTTTGACATCCTGTTTAACCACAGGCTTGGTCTGAGACTTTGGTTCAGGATTAATCTCGGTTATTGTTTCCGCCTTATCCATTGGTTTAGTCTCCGGCTCCAAGTTGGTTATTACGGTCTGGTTGTCAACCGCTGGTTCTGGTTTCTCATCGATAATTGTCTCGGTGTTGCCAGTGTTAGGCAGTTGTGTATTATCATCCATAATGACCGTGTTGCCAGTGTTGTTGTCGGCAGGTTCGTCTTCGATGATCACGTTAGTATTGTTCAGCGTGTCGTTAGACGGGCTGTCAAAGTTGTCGAGCGGCTTTTCTTCGGTCTTCGACTTGGTAGGCGCAATAAATTCAGGCTCGTTAAGTAATGGCTCTGTGCTTGTTTTAAGCGGAGCGAAATGCTTGGCATAGAACTTCTCGTAGTCGGTATAGCTGTACTGTTTACCAATTAACGGTAGGTTAGGCTCGCTTATTATATACGATCTACCGTTGCCAATATGCCTTGTAACAGATGTCTGCTTGTGCAGCTGACGTGCATACTGCAATGCTTCATCGTAGTTGCGGAATCCGCGTACAGTCATACGATTTAGTCCGTCGGCATCTTCAATACCTATTTCAAAGTTGCGCACCATGTAGCTTGTAAAGTTGTAACGAGCCAATTCGAACAGCATCTTGTTCTCGTCTACCGAATCTGGTCGATATACAATAGCGTATACAAAGGCAGCGTTGCGGTCGTCGGACAACGGCTTTATGGCAGTAGAGTCGCTGTCGCGCAATACAACAGTTCGTCGATTCCATACACCTGCAAGGTCGAACTGACCTCCATGTAGACGTTTGCCCTCGCTAACTCCTTTGACAATCATACCAGCCATAGTAGCCACACCACTTTGCGGATATTTATCAACAACTATCTTCATGTCGGCAAGACATCCTTCGGCATCGCCCTCATTAAGCTTGCTCAGTCCGCCTATGAATACAAACTTGTCGCGGTTGGCACCAAGTGGGAAGCGTTCGGTAGACACACGTACGTTGGCAGCCACCTCTTTATAGCGAGCAGCCTTGAAAGCATCGTATGTAGAGGCGTAAAGCGAATCCTCTATAGCTGTGCCAAGACGGGCATTCTCGACGAAGTGAGGGTCGGAGAGTAGTGTAGTCCGCTCGTTTTCGGGATACTCCTTCTTAAGTCGTTCTACGTAAGAGTCGGCAGTTTGTGCCTCTCCCTTGCGCATATATAATAGGTATAGGTGATAGTAGGCATCGGCAAGATGCTCGTAGTCGGTGTAAGATGACACAAGACGCACAAGCTGTTTCTCTGCCAAAGGCAGGTTGTCGAGCTTGTCCTTGAATATTACACCCGAGTTGAAGAGACCATCCTCTATAACCTTGTTGCTTGTCTCGACTTGTTCCTTGCTGAATGGAATCTGTGCCAAGTAGTATTCGCGTCGATGCGGATCGTTCTGTGCGCTGTCAGCAATTAGCTCCAATGAGTCGGCAACCGCTTCGACATGAGCAATAGAGTCGAGCTGTTCCTGCGACATCTCTTGCTCGTCTTGCTGCATAGCTACTACAGTCTTGTTTATACGTTGCCAGTTGTCGGCATTCTCGCGTTTGCCCCATAGCTTTTCAAAGGCAGCCTTTCCCTGGCTAACGGCCATCGGATTATAGAAATACCACATGGCGTTAGCGTTTTGGTTGTTCTGCTGAGCAGCGTTAGGACGATTGTTTATGGCAGTATTGCTACCGCTGTTTTTGTTTATGGTCTGCTGGGCATCATGTTCCTGTTGTTTTCGACGCTCCTCGCGTTCCTTACGCTTAAGCTCGTTAATAGTACGGTCGATGGCAGCATTGCGGTCGACCTCGCTCATATTGGCGAGTGCTTGCAACGAGTCTTGCAGATGAATGGCATCTGTATATGGAACAAGCTGGTCGAGAACCTTTGAGCGTTCGGACATTTGCTCGTAGTCCTTGCGTTCCTTGTCAAGCATGCCTATAGCCTCGCCATAGCAACGTTTGGCATCGCCATATCGCTCCATAGACCAGTATATATCGCCGAGGCGAAGCAGCAATACACCCTTTTCTATGCCCGAACGTGTGGCTTTGGCTGCACCACGCTCGTAGGCAGATATGGCATTTGCTGTGTCTTGGCGAGACATATAGATGTTGCCAAGTGCATAATATACTTGGTCGAGATAGTTCTTATTCTTGTCGGATGCAGCCATGCGCTTCAGTCGGCCTATCATCTTCTTAGATTGTGCGCCCGACAACACCTCTGTCATAGCAATGCGGGCATTAAACTCAACCTCATAAGGTGGATTCTGTCGCACAACCTTCTTGTATGCTTTAAGAGCTTCGGTATTATTGCCAAGTGCTGTTTGCAGCTGTCCCATAAGATACCATTCCCTTGCACGCTGCTTGCGGCGCATCTCGTGCTTGATGACACGGCGCAGATAGGGCACAGCCTTGGCGTAGTCGCCAGTGTGTATATAGTAGTCGGCATAGGTATAATCCCATTCCTTGCGTGCCGACCAATGAATAGAGTCGCGCTCCATACCACGTATCACGTCTTCGGCATCGTAAAGCCATCCCTCCTCTATGTAGCTTTTGGCAAGCCATGCACGCGACTTTGCGTATATGGCAGGCTGGGTTTGGTACAGGCGTCCCATATATGCGAATGTTGAGGCAGCCTCGTCAAAGGCTCCCTTATAGAATTGCGATCGGCCCATAAGCAGCCATGCGCGCCACAGGAAAGGATTATACTCGCGACGCGATAACCACTCAATGTCTTTTTCGGTCTTGCGTCGGTTCTTTGTCCACTCGGGTCGGCGTTTTATGCTATGCAACTTGATGGTTTTCTGACACTTCTCTATGGCACGGTCGAAGTTGGCCTTGCCCAGTTCGCGGCTTTGCTTATTAGAAACAGTATACAATGGCAGCATCTCGGTGAAGTTGTCCTTATTGCCGTTCTCTTTTTCCAATGAGCCGTCGATATAAGCAAGCGAGCCATTATAATAGGTGTTGTATCTGGCTTTGAAGCCGTGCCAAAAACGAGTCTTAGCCGTGTTTTTCTGCGTAGAACATCCTGTCGCTGCCACAATGATGGCAACGATAATGAATGGGATAATATGTCGGGATTTAAATCTTTTCACATCTAAAGAGTAACTTCAATTGTCGGATATCATCATTACAACCTCGTCCTTAATCTGGTTTGGCAACTGTATGCCGCGGAGGTTAAGGCTTCGGCACCATGCCGCAACCTCGTCTTGACGCATGGTATATAGCACATCAGAGAACTGTTCAGTTTCGTCGTCGGTATAGCTATCGGCAGGTCGACCAATGAATGAGTCGAGTTCCTCGTCATCGAAATATTCAATTGGCTTGGTTGAAGCCTCCATCATACAGTCTTGTTCGCACTTTGTGGTGGGTGTACCATCACAGGTGGCACATGTCTGTGCCACCTTTATTGGTTCGTCGTCATGCTTGCCACGGCTTGACAGCAGCGAATAGAGGGCTGCAAAGATGCCGAGTGCAACTATTGATAATATCAGAATCAGCATTTACACTTATTTGTTTGTTAAAGCTATTAAAAGGTAAGCAAGATGGTCTTGAGTCTGCTACTTTACCTTCTCAATCTTCCATCCCGCCTTCTCCAAGTCGTCCCAATATTGCGGATACGACTTTGTAACAACATGCGGATTGTTGATACGGAGTCCAGGATATTTGATTGCTGCTGGTGCAAAGGCCATTGCCATACGATGGTCTTCGTAAGTGTCGATAGGCTCGAATGTAGGTTCGCAGCGTGTGCCGTCCCATATAAGAGTGTCGTCGTTCTCGTCGCGCAGCACATATCCTAACTTAAGCAATTCGCGTTTAAGTGCCTCAATACGGTCGGTCTCCTTTATCTTAAGGCTTGCCAATCCAGTAAAACGGAACGGAATGTTCATTAATGCACATGTAACGACAATAGTTTGTGCCAGGTCGGGAGCAGCGACAAAGTCGTAGTCGAGTCTGGGCAGAAGGCAAGGCAATGTCTTAAGTTTCACAACCGAAGCGGCATCCTGTTGTTCTTCATTGACAAATCTGGTCTTAACACCAAGCAATGAGAATATATACTTAACAATAGAGTCGCCCTGTTTTGACGCGTCAAAGAGTCCTAACAATGAAACTGACGATTCGGTGTCGCCCAACAGAGCCATCATTTCGTACCAATAAGACGATGCGCTCCAGTCGTTCTCAATAAGATACTTATGCTGCTGATATGGTTTTGGGGTAACCTTAACAGTGTCGACATCACTCCAATCGGCATCGGCACCAAACTCGCGCATCATCCATAGAGTAAGGTCTATATATGGTCGAGAGGCTATCTCACCTGTCATCTTCAGCTCAAGTCCATTCTTCAATACAGGGCCTATCATCAACAGGGCTGAGATATATTGAGAACTGATATTGGCTGGAACCTCCATATATCCACCATCTAGTGGATGTCCTTTAATACGTAAAGGCGGGAAACCCTCTTCGCCTACATATTCTATATCAGCACCGATATAGCGCAGAGCGTCAACAAGTATGCGTATAGGACGCTGTTTCATGCGTTCAGTGCCAGTAATGACGTGCTCACCAGGTGTAACCGATAGGTAAGCAGTCATAAATCTCATGGCCGTTCCCGCAGCCTTGATGTCGATAACATCTGGATTGTACATCAGTGCATTAACTATCACTTCCGTATCATCGCACACAGACAGATTCTCTGGTAGCAGATGACCTTTAGACAGAGCGTGTATAATCAAAGCACGGTTGCTGATGCTTTTAGATGATGGCAACTTTATGTCTGCGTTTAGCGATGCTGGTGGGTTAAGTATATATTGCATATGCTAAGTTTTATATTACTTGTTATTGTTTTAAACAACAGTTGTTGTATAGTGTCTAATGACGTTTATCATAAAAATCATATGACACTGCAAAGATAAAAAAATAAATCCACGTACGTTAAAAAGTTATCAATAAATTTGGTTGTTTCACAATTAGTAAGTATCTTTGCACTCGCTTTTAAGGAGTACGGGATGTAGCGCAGTTGGTTAGCGCACGCGTCTGGGGGGCGTGAGGTCGCTGGTTCGAGTCCAGTCATCCCGACTTACAAGGGGTTAAGATACTGAAGTTCAGTGTTTTAACCCTTTGTTGTATGTGGACGTATATTTTAGTAAATCGCCCTATACATATTATATATATTAATAATTTGGCACTACAATAAAATAAATGTCGTAAAACTTTGCCAGTATCAGAAATATGTAGTATTTTTGCACAACCAATCACAATTATGTTGCAACGTATTAATATGAAGAAATTGTTGATCCCTTTTGTCTTAATGACAATAGTATTGCTGCTCGACGCTTGTTCGTCAGCCAAGCAGGTTGCTTATTTCCAGAACATTGATTCTACAAGTCTCACAGCATCAAAAGGTCTCTATGATGCACGCATTATGCCTAAGGACCTTTTGACTATAACCGTTGTTACTTCCGATCCTTCTACATCAAAGCCGTTTAACCTCTCTATTCAGAACACACTTGGCACTGACGGACGTTTAGGTAGTACAACTGGTTCACTCTTACAGTATCTTGTAAACAATGACGGCGATATAGATTTTCCTGTTGTAGGAACAGTACATGTTGCCGGTCTTACAAAAGATCAGTGTGAGGACCTTATCAAGTCGAAGGTTAAGCCCTATCTTGCCGAATCGGAAAACCCTGTTGTAACAGTGTCAATGTCGAGCTATCGTGTAACGGTTGCTGGCGAAGTGACATCGCCTAAGGTTGTTCCCGTGTCTACAGAGAAGATGAGTGTGCTTGAGGCTCTTGCCCAGGCAGGCGACCTTACTATCTATGGACGTCGTGACAATGTGCTTCTTATACGTGAGAATGCTGATGGTCAGAAAGAGGCTCATCGCCTTAATCTCAATGATGCCAATATCATCAACTCGCCGTACTATTATGTACAGCAAAACGATTATATTTATGTAGAGCCAAACAGCGTGAAGGCTAAGAACTCCGCTATTGGTCAGTCTACGACGTTGTGGTTCTCATTCGTGAGCATCTTGACGTCTGTAGCTGCATTGGTTGTTAATATTGTTAGAAATTAGTGCCTATGGCACTCAAATAAGCGTTGGGTAAAGAACCTGACGCTTAATTTTTACCTATACACTAAGTGTTAAGGCAAACAGACGACAAAACGTCATTTTTCAAATCTTTTATAGAAAGACATAGATAAAAGTATATATATAACCCTTTAAGGATAATAATCGTGGAACCATTAAAGCATGAGTGTGGTGTGGCAATGATAAGATTGCTCAAGCCATTGGAATACTATCAAGAAAAGTACGGCACTTGGATGTTCGGTCTTAACAAGCTCTATCTGATGATGGAGAAGCAGCACAACAGAGGACAGGAAGGTGCAGGTATGGCTTGCGTGAAGCTCGACGGACAGCCAGGTACGGAGTATATGTTTCGTGAAAGAGCTGAGGGCAAGGATGCGATAACCGAGATATTCGGACGTGTACAGAAGGAATTTGCTTGCCTCTCACCTGAGTTGCTTGCCGATGCCGACTTTGCTAAGGAACACTTGCCGTTTGCTGGCGAGCTGTACATGGGACACTTGCGCTATTCCACGACTGGAAAGAAGGGACTTTCATACGTGCATCCTTTCTTACGCCGAAACAACTGGCAGGCCAAGAATCTATGTATCTGTGGCAACTTCAATATGACGAATATCGACGAGATATTCCAGAAGATGCTGACGCGAGGCATGTTCCCGCGTATTTACAGCGATGGATATACATTGCTCGAACTGATGGGTCACCGACTAGACCGCGAGGCTGAACGCAACTTTGTTGAAGCCAAAGCTCAAGGTCTTGACGGTATGGAACTGACACATTATATAGACGAGCACATGGATATGGCTAATGTTCTAAAGACATCAATGCCTGATTTTGATGGTGGATATGTAATGTGCGGACTTACCGGTTCGGGAGAGATGTTCTCTATGCGCGACCCATGGGGCATTCGTCCTGCATTCTATTATGCCAATGATGAGTTTGTTGCAGTGGCATCTGAGCGTCCTGTTCTACAGACTACATTCGATCTCGAGTGTGAGGATATTCTGGAATTGCAACCTGGATATGCTTTGCTCGTAAGTAGACAAGGCAAGGTTAGAATGGAACAGATACTTCAACAGCGAGGCGACTCGGCTTGTTCTTTCGAGCGTATTTACTTCAGCCGAGGTTCTGACCGTGATATATATAGCGAGCGCAAACAGCTGGGCGAGCTACTTGTGCCACAGATACTGAAGGCTGTAGATAACGACATCGACCACACCGTATTCTCCTTCATACCAAATACGGCTGAGGTGGCATACTATGGTATGCTCTCGGGATTTAAGAAGTACAGCAACCGACTGAAGGTTGAGAAGATACAACAACTCGACCATAAACCTACAGACGAGGAATTGCATGCAATACTCGACACGCTTGTACGCTCGGAGAAGGTGGCAATAAAAGACATCAAACTGCGTACATTCATCACTGAGGGCAATTCGCGCAACGACCTTGCCTCACATGTGTACGACATAACATACGGATGCATTGAACCTTACGTAGACAACCTTGTGGTGATAGACGACTCTATAGTTAGAGGCACAACGCTCAAGGAGAGTATTTTGCGTATACTCGACCGTCTGCATCCTAAGAAGATAGTCATCGTGTCGTCGGCTCCGCAGATACGCTATCCAGACTATTATGGCATAGATATGCCACGCCTTGAGGAGTTCTGCGTATTCCGTGCAACAATGGAGCTGATAAAGGAACGAGGCATGCAAGACTTGCTTAAGCGAGTGTACGAGTCGTGCAAGCTTGAGCTGCTTAAGCCGAAGCAGTTGATGCGTAACTGTGTACGCGACGTATACAAGCCGTTCACAATAGACGAGATAAACCAAAAGATAGTAGAAATGTTGCGCCCAGACGAACTGGAAACACCAGTTGAACTGGTATACCAATCTATTGATGGGCTGCATGAGGCTATACCAAACCATAAAGGCGACTGGTATTTTACTGGCAAATATCCAACACCAGGCGGAACAAAACTCTGCAACCAGGCTTTCGTCAACTATATGGAGAAGCTAATGTAAACATAAGTGGTACGACAGATCTGTCGCAGCCTGTGTTGGCAACACGTTAGCAACACGCGCCCTGGAAGGGCAAAAGTATATACCACGATTACACTTTTGCGCTTTCAGGGCGTCTGTGCGCGAATAAGTGTAGGAGGGTATAAGTCCAACTATAACAAACAAGGGGAAAGAAGAAACTAAAATATTCAAGACAAACAAAGAGAAGATATAGAACTATGAGAAATGTAACTTTAGTATTGGAAGACGGAACCAAGTTCCATGGTAAGTCATTCGGTTATGAAGCACCAGTGGCTGGAGAGGTCGTTTTCAACACAGCGATGATGGGATATCCTGAGTCGTTGACTGACCCTTCTTATGCCGGACAGCTTATGACTCTGACCTATCCGCTTGTAGGAAACTATGGCGTGCCTCCTTTCTCTTTTGAGGAGAACGGATTACCAACGTTCATGGAGAGTGACAAAATTTACGCTTCGGCTATCATTGTGGCTGACTATAGTGAGGAGTATTGCCACTGGAACGCTGTTGAAAGTCTTGCCGAATGGCTCAAGCGCGAGCATGTACCTGGTATTACAGGTATCGATACCCGTGAACTTACAAAGGTGTTGCGCGAGCATGGTGTTATGATGGGTAAGATTATCTTCGACGACGAACCTGAGAATATCCCAACCGCCGAGTATGCTGGAGTTAACTTCGTAGATAAGGTTAGCTGCAAGGAGATTGTACGCTACAATGAGGGTGCTGACAAGAAGGTTGTTCTCGTAGACTGTGGCGTTAAGGCCAACATCATACGTTGTCTTATCAACCGCGGTTGTGAGGTTATTCGTGTGCCTTGGAACTACGACTATACCGACATGGAGTTTGACGGACTCTTCCTTGCCAACGGTCCTGGCGACCCTGACATGTGTGAGGCTGCCGTTAAGATTATCCAGAAGCAGATGAGCCTTTCCGACAAGCCTATCTGTGGTATCTGTATGGGCAACCAGCTGCTTGCTAAGGCTGCCGGTGCTCACATCTATAAGCTCAAGTATGGTCATCGTTCGCACAACCAGCCAGTTCGTATGGTTGGCACCGAGAAGTGCTTCGTTACATCACAGAACCACGGTTATGCTGTTGACGCTAAGACACTTGGTGCTGACTGGGAGGAATTGTTCGTAAACATGAACGACGGTTCTAACGAGGGTATTCGCCATAAGTCAAAGCCTTGGTTCTCAAGTCAGTTCCACCCGGAGGCATGCTCAGGTCCGGTAGACACCGAGTTCATGTTCGACAAGTTTGTGGAAGCAATGAAGTAAGTGAAAAGAGAAGAACGAAAAGTGAAAAATCCAAATGTTTAAGTTTGTATGTTTATGGCATCGGCCATTTAGACATAAAACATTAATCAATTAAGCATTAGAATAAATGAAAGACGAAAATATAAAGAAAGTATTGTTGCTCGGTTCGGGTGCCTTGAAGATTGGCGAAGCGGGCGAGTTCGACTATTCTGGCTCACAGGCTCTGAAGGCTCTGCGTGAGGAGGGTGTGAAGACTGTGCTCATCAACCCTAACATCGCAACTGTGCAGACATCTGAGGGTGTTGCCGATCAGATTTATTTCCTTCCCGTTCAGCCTTACTTTGTAGAGGAGGTTATCAAGAAGGAGCGTCCTGATGGCATCCTTCTCTCGTTTGGTGGACAGACTGCTCTAAACTGTGGTGTTGAGCTTTACCGCCAAGGTATTCTCGAGAAGTACAACGTAAAGGTGCTTGGTACTCCTGTTCAGGCTATCATGGACACTGAGGATCGTGAGCTCTTCGTTCAGAAGCTCGATGAAATTAATGTCAAGACTATCAAGAGCGAGGCTTGCGAGACAATGGAGCAGACACGTAAGGCTGCTGCTGAGCTTGGCTATCCGGTTATTATCCGTGCCGCTTACGCTCTTGGTGGACTCGGTTCTGGTTTCGCTGACAATGAGGAGGAACTCGACAAACTTGCCGAGAAGGCATTCTCATTCTCACCGCAGGTATTGGTAGAGAAGAGTTTGAAGGGATGGAAGGAGATAGAGTATGAGGTAGTGCGCGACCGCTACGACAACTGTATCACCGTATGTAACATGGAGAACTTCGACCCTCTGGGCATCCATACAGGTGAGTCGATCGTTATCGCTCCGTCACAGACTCTAACCAACTCAGAGTATCACAAGCTCCGCGCCCTTGCCATCAAGATTATCCGTCACATCGGTATCGTAGGTGAGTGTAACGTACAGTATGCTTTCGACCCACAGTCGGAGGATTATCGCGTTATCGAGGTGAACGCTCGTCTGAGCCGTTCGTCAGCTCTTGCTTCTAAGGCTACTGGTTATCCTCTCGCCTTCGTTGCTGCTAAGCTCGGTATGGGCTATGGCTTGTTCGAGTTGAAGAACTCAGTTACAAAGACTACATCCGCATTCTTTGAGCCTGCACTCGACTATGTAGTCTGCAAGATTCCACGTTGGGACCTCTCTAAGTTCCGTGGTGTAGACAAGGAGCTTGGTTCGTCAATGAAGTCAGTAGGTGAGGTTATGGCTATTGGTCGCAACTTTGAGGAGGCTATCCAGAAGGGTCTGCGTATGATTGGTCAGGGCATGCACGGCTTCGTTGAGAACAAGGAGCTTGAGATTGAAGATATCGACGCAGCTCTGCGCGAGCCGACCGACAAGCGTGTGTTTGTCATCTCTAAGGCTATGCACAAGGGCTATACTGTAGACCAGATACACGATCTTACCAAGATTGACAAGTGGTTCCTTGAGAAGTTGCAGCATATCATCGACATCGATGAGGCTATGAAGAAGTGCAATATCAACACACTCGACAAGGAACTTCTCCGCACTGCTAAGGTATACGGTTTCACCGACTTCCAGATTGCACGTGCCGTAGGACTTGAGGACGAGCTTAAGTCAATGCGTAAGGCATCGCTCGTAGTTCGTTCACGTCGTAAGAACTATGGCATTCTTCCAGTTGTTAAGCAGATTGACACCCTCGCTGCCGAGTATCCAGCACAGACCAACTATCTGTACGTTACATACGCTGGTGTGAAGAGCGACATCACATTCGAGAACGACAAGCGTTCTATCATCGTTCTTGGTTCGGGCGCTTACCGTATCGGTTCGTCTGTAGAGTTCGACTGGTGTGGTGTTCAGGCTCTTAACACAATCCGCAAGGAGGGCTATCGTTCGATTATGATTAACTATAACCCTGAGACTGTGTCTACCGACTACGATATGTGCGACCGTCTCTACTTCGACGAGCTTACATTCGAGCGTGTTATGGACATCATCGACCTTGAGACACCTCACGGTGTAATCGTGTCTACTGGTGGTCAGATTCCTAACAACCTTGCTATGCTCCTCGACGAGCAGCATGTGCCAATCCTCGGTACAAAGGCTCAGGACATCGACAACGCTGAGGACCGCGCAAAGTTCTCGCAGATGCTTACAAACAATGGTATCAACCAGCCAGAGTGGAGCGCACTTACAAGCATGGAGGATATCGACCGCTTTATTGAGCGTGTAGGATTCCCGGTACTCGTACGTCCGTCGTACGTACTCTCAGGTGCTGCCATGAACGTTTGCTCTAACGAGGACGAGCTTAAGCGATTCCTGCAGTTGGCTGCCAATGTTAGCGAGGACCACCCAGTAGTTGTGAGCAAGTTCATCGAGCATGCCAAGGAGATTGAGATGGATGCCGTTGCCAAGAATGGTGAGGTTATCGCATACGCTATCTCTGAGCATATCGAGTTTGCCGGTGTACACTCAGGTGATGCTACAATCCAGTTCCCACCGCAGAAGCTCTATGTTGAGACCGTACGCCGTTGTAAGCGTGTAGGTCGTCAGATTGCCAAGGAGCTTCACATCAACGGACCATTCAACATCCAGTTCATGGCCCGCGACAACGATATCCTCGTTATCGAGTGTAACCTGCGTGCTTCGCGTTCGTTCCCATTCGTAAGCAAGGTTCTGAAGATCAACCTTATCGAGCTTGCTACTCGTGTAATGCTTGGTCTGCCGGTAGAGAAGCCGAGCAAGAACCTCTTCGACCTCGACTACGTAGGTATCAAGGCATCACAGTTCTCATTCAACCGTTTGCAGAAGGCCGACCCAGTGCTTGGTGTTGACATGAGCTCTACCGGTGAGGTAGGTTGCTTGGGCGACGACACCAACACAGCATTGCTTAAGAGTATGCTCTCTGTAGGTCACCGCATTCCGAAGAAGAACATCCTTCTTTCTACAGGTGGTGCAAAGCAGAAGGTTGCAATGCTCGACGCAGCCAAGATGCTTCTTGAGAATGGTTACAAACTGTATGCTACAGGTGGTACAAGCAAGTTCCTTACAGAGAATGGCATTGAGAACACTCATGTGCTTTGGCCATCAGAGGAGGGTGAAGAGCCTAAGGCTCTCGACTTGTTGCACAACCATACTATCGACATGGTTGTCAACATTCCGAAGAACCTCACAAGCTCAGAGCTTACCAACGGCTACAAGATTCGTCGTGCCGCTATCGACCTCAACGTGCCTCTTATCACCAATGCTCGTCTTGCAAGTGCGTTTATCTATGCATTCTGCACAACGAAGATTGAGGATATTGACATCAAGGCTTGGGGCGAATACTAATAAATATATAAGGGTATGGCTTGCTTGCCATACCCTTTTTTATTTAAATGAATAGCTTATGAAAGACAAGGACATGAAGTGGCGTACGCTTTCTAGTCATTACCTTTTTAAGAAACCGTGGATGACAGCGCGTGTCGACAAGGTTGAGCTGCCTACAGGTGTGATATTAGACGAGTATTATGTATTGGAATATCCCGACTGGGTTAATACAATTGCCATAACAAAGGATGGCAAGTTTGTATTTGTACGCCAGTATCGCTATGCCATAGGCAAGACTGTTAATGAACTGTGTGCTGGCGTATGCGAGAAAGGTGAAGACCCTATGGATAGTGCCAAGCGAGAATTGCTTGAAGAGACAGGATTTGGTGGTGGCGAATGGCAACACTGGATGGATATATCAGCCAATCCAGGTACTCATACCAACATAACTCATTGTTACATCGCACGTGGAGTAGAGCGTATTTCTACTCAGCATCTTGACGAGGGCGAATGTCTTGAAGTAAGAATTTTTACCCGAGACGAGGTTTACCAAATGTTGACAAACAACGAGATATGGCAAAGTCTTATGGCTGCCCCGCTTTGGAAACTGTTTGCCGAAGATAAATAGAGAACTATTTGCCGATAGAGAAGAAGATATTCAATCATTTTCTCTATCGGCATATTTTATATCTGCAATTTACTTTTATTAAAAGTAACTTACGCCCAATCGAAGTTTTCCTTTCCTGCACCAATCTCGAAGTGCAGTCTGGCTATGCCTATATCCATTTTTGTATATCCCACCATAGAGAAACCTCGCTTTGCTATAACCTTAGGCTTAACTCCTGAGCCTTGCTCGTTAGGCAACAGAGTGAAAGAAAACTTCTGTTGATTGATGGCAGTTGGAGCTAAGAGAGCTGCTTCAACACCATTGCGAAACCATTCAGGCGAGTCGTTGCAGACATTGCTTACCTGCTCTATTGTCTTGCTCTTACGCTTAAAGCCTTGCGTTGCTCCATATCCCAAGGCTATCATACACGTCAGTTTTTCGTCATCACCAACAATGTAAGCCTCGTCCACTCTGCGATAGCTCAGTCCTGCCCAGCAAGTATTCAGTCCAAGCGTTTGTGCCAGCAGTACAAGCTGTTCTCCGTAATAGCCCACACGCTCGTCCAGATCGTCGGCCTTCTTGCCAACCATAACCAGATAATTCTCCACACCCGAAAACTTGCCGTACGAGAAGAGTCCCGTGAAAGCCCTTGTCTCGTTAGTCACAAGCTGAATGTGCAGTCCGCCCTCAGCGTTACACTCCTCAATCTTCTTCCGTAACGTCTCAACGATTTCTGCCGACAGCGGCTTGTGTATGTACCTGCGCACGCTATGTCTTAGCATTATTGCTTCCTGTAATGTCATCGTCATATATACTTTAATGTTTATCAGATGTCAAAGATACACATTTTTTTCTTTATGAAAGATATCAGATGAATATTTGTACGAATCATTAAAATAAAGTATATTTGTAAATCAAAACAACTGATTATGAAATATCCTATAGGCATGACACTAAATCGCACTTGGCTTGCCTTTGCCAACAGAAAAAGGTGTAGACATGCTGACGCAATCCACAGTCTTGGATTTATCAGCTGGAGAATGGGGAGAGCACGTTTTTCTATCGGAGACATTGTGTATCTTTTTATGTCTGATGAGCGTTGTGTACGCTTCAAAATGGTGGTGACCGCAGAGAATTGCAAACGTGAAGATCAAGCATTTTGGGTAGAAACACCACCTAAAGAAAACAATACCTATAAACTTGAATTACTTGAAGAATATGAAGGCACAAAGCTTTCTGAAAAAGAGCTGTGTATGCATGGCTTGAAAGGAGGCAGATCTCTTGAGGTTCCTAATTGCAACAATACAGAACTTATTAGCTATATTAAATCAATATTCTAAGATACTAATGATGGTATACTAAGTAATATACAGTAAGAGAATTTATCGCTTCCAAAGCGACTCAATAGTTTATTCAAAATTGGTCATTAGAAAAATCTTCTTGTCATTTTTCTAATGACCGATATATAGCCATCGACCAAGTGTTTTATTTCTTCAATATTGTTTATAAGCCCGTATGGGCGTCCTGTCGCAATGTATATGCCGGCCCCCTTTTCTTTCGCAAGCGTCAATCCATATATGGCAGACTCTGGAATCTTGTGGTTTGTGAAACTCACGAGCGTACCGTCAATGTCAAAAAATAGAAATCTTTTTATTCTTTATGCCTTTCATTAAATGAAGCGTAGGTGTGTCAAAATAGAACTTCCTATAACTCCCATTTTGACACACCCTCATTCCACTATCCAAATCAAATGTTATTTACTCAAGGAAATAATCTCTCCGTCTTCAGGAATGAGCAATTTATCATTTCCTATTTTCATTTTCTTCGCCTCTTTCCGTAAAACAGCTCTGGTGGTAAGGCAATGATCCACAGCATCCATGTGTACGGCAATGATTTTCGCGTTGCCGCTTTCTTGTACCAATGCCATGACCTGTCGTTCGTCCATGATGATGGGCGTAGCGTCGTAACCGCCGGGCATTACGGCTCCGCCGGAATTAACCACGATATAGTCAGGATTATATCTTCCGATATTGTCGGCAATACCTTGTGTCCAAACTCCATCACCGATTATATAAACGGTAGGATGTCCGGAGGCCTTCAGGACAAACCCCGAAGCGTCTCCCATGTTTTTCAGCATGCGGCCAGTGCCGTGTTGCGCATCCGTGCGAATGATCGTGATACCGTCATATACCACACTGTCGGCAATGGTTTCGGCATTCCAGAAGTTGCAGTTAAGAAAGTATTGTTCATCGGCTTGTTGTCCGAACAATTTCAGCGACTTATCCAATACAGCCGCTGCCGTTGGGTCGAAATGGTCAACGTGAGCGTGGGTAACCAATATGAGGTCAAGCCCCTTGGTGATTTCGTCTACTTTCATTGGCAATTCCACCATCGGTGTTTTTACTTTGCCTCTCACGCTTCCTAATGCGCCCTTAGGTGAAAGCATCGGGTCGAGCAGAATATGATGCCCGGCATAGTCAATAAGCAGGGTTGCATTTCTAACTAACTGAATTTGGGATTCTGCAGCATTTCCGCGCGCATAGACGCACAGAAACAGACTGATAAACAGAAGAGTTGTTGTAATTCGTTTCATTGTCTCAAATTTTAAGTTTTAATTTCGCTGCAAAATTAATACATTTGAGACAGAAAGGCACTACCATAGATTTACGGAATACTACCATTTTGATAACCGCTTACGAATTCACATACAGTTTGTCCTGTCTGCGACTTGAAGAAACGCATCATGTGGTTCGGCTCCGAGAAATGAAGCGAGAAAGCCACTTCCTTAACCGACAAACCGGAAAACAACAAACGGCTTTTGATTTCTTCCACCATACGACTCCTGATCATATCCGACACCGTTGTTCCGAATTGTTCCTTGACGTTTTTATTCAGACAAATCCTGCTCACTCCCGTCATTTCGGCGTAATCGTTAACGGTAAGATTATCGGCAATATGCTTTTCCAAAAGCTGTTTGAACTTATAGGCATAATTGTTTTTAGGTGCACCGAAAGGTAGAGCGTATTCCTTGGCGTATGCCCGGTTGAGTTTTATCAGCAGGCTGTACAGGGAGGACAGCAGCATGTGATAGCTGTCTGCCACTGGATGTACCTGTTCATAAGCCATTTCGTCAATATAATCTGCGTACCGACACATTTCGTCGGCAGCTATCTCCAACAACGGCGGACAGGCAGTTTGATAACAATACAACAGGCGGTAAACGAAATATTTGTCGGAAATCAGGTTATTGATAAACTCCTCTTGAAAAATGACAAACTTGAAATCAAGGGCATCTTCATCCACCTCCCATTTTTGCCGTTGAAAAGGAGATATGAAAAGAATTGTATTGTCATGTATAGGTATTGTCCTGTCACCAAGAAGAATCCTCCCGTTACCTTTCCGGAAAAAGAATGTCTCAAAAAAGTCGGACTTAAAAGGAGCGACATCGGAAATGTTGCCTTTCAAATCTTTTTTGGGACCGACTTTCATCAGAAAATCAACTCCGCATTCTGTTTTGCTAAATTCAATCAATTTCATAATCAAATACCTTTGGATTCCACAAAGTTACCAAAACTATATTGAACACTACTTCCATAGACTAAATTTATTTGATTGTTTAACGAACATCTGAAATTTGATATACCAGAATATCCAATCCACGCTGCTAATTTTACACAGTCCATAAACATGTGAATGAGATATTGACGATGACAATTTAATGGTACCAGAGGTCTTGGATTACAATCGCTTAAAAATACTAAATGGCAAATTTTTGTAGATGAAAGCAAGGATATGCCATTGTTTTGTGACATAGACTTTGGACTTCTTTTTGTGAATGGCTGAAATGATTTGATTAGATACTTTTTCAACTGGCATAACCCAAAACAGACCTTCTCCCTTTGCCATGGCTGTGTCAACAAGACCTGGCCTGATGTCTGTTACGGTTATACGACCACCGTTCTTGAAAGCCTTTTTCCGAATTGCTTCCATATAATTTATTTGGTAAGCTTTAGTTGCACTATAGGCAGGTGCTGCTGGTTCGCCTCGCAATCCGCCAACAGAACTTATAGCTACAAGATGACCAAAACCTTGTTGCTCAAAAATGCAATACAATTTATCAATAACATAAGTCCAACCTACAACATTAGTATCTATTGCAGGACGCTCAATTGCATAGTCAAGTGTGGTATTAATGTCACCAACGCCTGCACACATGATGACAAGATCAAAGTGTGTTAACTCTTTGTGAAGTGTATTAATCGCCTGTTCAATCTCTTCTAAGTTTGCAACATCTGCTTTTGCAATAATAGTTTTAGACGGGTGTTGTCGACTTAATTTATTAAGTAAGTTTGCTCGACGTCCTACGATACCGATACGATTATCTACATTGGCATATATCGGAATATCTTGAGGGGATTCTATGTGAAATTACAAATAAATGGCTGAACTTACAACTTAATCTTCAAATTTTATTAGTTTTGCGTAGCGAAATAATAACTCTTGTGTTATTATTAATGTAAAAACAAATAGAAAGAAATGACGTGGAAATACAAGAGTTTGTGAATGGTGCAGAGAGTCTGCGCGATGGTTTGCTCAAGCAGGCTATGCACTATCTTGGTAATGGCTCTGACGCTGAGGATGCTGTTCAGGAAACTCTCTTGAAACTGTGGACTGTACGTGAGCGTATAGCGGATGCTACAAAGATGCAGCACATGGCTTCGGTTGTGTGTAGGAATGTATCGCTTAACATGCTTCGTGACGCAAGATGTAATGTGCATATAGATAAGGTTGGATATATGGCTAATGCTGACAATCCGCATAACCAACTGGAAATTAAAGAGAGTGACCGTATGCTGAAACAGAGTATCAGAGCACTTAGCGATAGGCATCGTGCCATTATCAGAATGCGCAACGTCGAGAATATGCCGTATGCAGATATTGCACGTATAATTGGTACTACGGAAAGCTCGGTGCGTGGAATGATAAGCAAGGCACGAATGGAACTTATTAAGAATCTTAAAAAGGCAAAACAATGAAATACTCAAGAGAATATATAGAACGACTGTTGGGCAAGTTTGTTGATGGTCTGACTACTGAACTTGAGGAACAGCAGCTTGCAGAATACTTCGATACAGCTGATGATATTCCTACGGAATGGCAAGTATATAAGGAGATGTTTCGTAGCTTCAAGACTGATAATTACACCTTCAGCAATGCGGAACTTGATGCAATGCTCACATCTGATGTGGCTGTTGAACCCTCTGCAGCGCATATACTGCCAAAACATACATCACATGTATGGCGTTGGGTGGCTGTTGCGGCATGTGCAGCAGTAGTAGTGGCATTTGTTGCTATCCGACCATGGACAGCTTTTACAGACAATACTTCTGCTGTGGACAAAATTGTTGCTGTAGAAAAGCCTAAAAAGGCAGACGGGGTAAAATATGATGTGGGCATAGTCAAGACACAAGATACTGACGCAATAGAAAAATCTACAGAGGAAAAGGTTGATAATAACACTCAAAGTAAGACTCAATCCAAGCGATTGACCAAAAAGCGATTGCCTACAGTCGAACCAAGTGTAGTCAATAGGGTTGATAATATCATCGCTACGGTAACATTACCAAACGAACAGGTGGAAAGCTATGAGATAAGAAAAGTGGGTGAGGCAAACATTGTGACCAAATGTTATGATGATGGAACGTCTGCCTCCTTCATTGTCTCATGTTCTGACGATGAGTTGAGCAGTCAGTTTATTGCACTCAATTAAAACCTTTAGCTCTCGATAGAAATAATAAACAACTTAAAATATTATACTTATGAAAAAGTTTTTTGTCCTTACATTTATTGCGCTCTTTGTGGCAGCAGCATCGTATGCGCAAGAAAACGTCTTTATCATTAATGGCGAGAAGATAGAGAATTTCGACGGTTCGCAACTCACGGGAAAGAAAATCTTGTTGTTTAATGTGATAAAAGACGACAAAGGGGATGTTTACAGTATACATACTGATGAAATATTGCCTGATAGTCTGAGAAACCAACCGTATAAAGTTTCTACCGAATTTCATTACATCACAAAGGATACTTTGGCAAATGGAAACAATCTCAATAAGTCGGAGAAGGCAGGTAAGAGAGAGGTGGAAGTGACAAAGTTTGACGTGCTTAATTCCAAGCCATTGATTATTCTGGATGGTAAGGAATACACTGGGTCTATCAACGATATCAAGTCTGGCGACATAAATTCAATAAATGTGTACAAGCCAGGGTCGGACGTAGCCAACGCCTATGGAGAGAAAGGGAAGAATGGTGTGCTGAAAATCTTCACCAAGGCAAGCAAGGAGAACATATTGTATGTAGTAGATGGCAAGTCAGCAACGTCTCAGGAAGTGAAAGACATTGCACCATCGAAAATATCAAACATCGTTATATTGAAGCGTGGTTCAAAGGCAGCTATGGAGCATGGGGAAATTGGCAAGACGCATGATATCTGTATTATCAAGACAAAGTGATGCTTGCTATAATGAATGGTAGGATATAAAACACAATCAACGTATGAAAAAGATTTTGTTACTGCTGGGTTTGTTGTTGTGTGTCGCATCTCAGATGATAGCACAGGACAAGATAGTGCCAATGTATAGAATTGGAGGCCATTATTTCTCTAAGGAATTGCCGATGGATGAGGCTTTTAAGATTAGCAGTTCGATAATGGCTCTTGCTGATAAGGACGGAAATAGGGTTGTAAATCTCTTTGTAGGCGACGACTTCAAGGTGCCGCAGTCGATAAAGAAGTATGAAATTCCTTTTGAGAAGGTGCTTAATGGTGAACAACTGGAGGAAGGTGTGCAGAACTTTGACAAGATGAGAAAGCTTATCAATTCAACTGATGTAGAGAAGTTTATTGTTGGCAAGGCTCTGCCGGATGATTTCTCTGAGAAAGATATTGATGGCAAGACATGGACTAAGGATGCACTTAAAGGTCATGTTACGGTTGTAAATGTGTGGTATTCTGGTTGCGGACCGTGCCGTAGGGAGATGCCAATCCTATCGACGTGGAAAGACAAATATCCTGATGTGCAGTTCGTTTCAGCCAATTTCGAGAATGTTGATAAGGTAAAGCAAATCACGGAGAAGGAAAGTTTCAATTGGACACACATTGCCAATGACACGTATTTCACCAAAAGAGTGGGCAATGAGGGCTATCCATTGACCATTGTTGTAGATAAGGATGGCATTTTAAGATATTGTAAGCATGGCGCTAATGATAATGTCAGCAGTGAGATATTGCAATTGATAGATGCTTTAGTTGGTCATAGTTGAGGCTTAAGTAGAAAGAAAAACGGGAACAGCGAATGATAGGAGTTCGCTGTTCCCGTTTGTTATTAATAAATGTAGCTTTTACTTCTTTGTCAGCACGTACAGCTTAGCCATTTCGCCTTCAGCCTCATTGCCAAGCGAGTCGGTCATAACGATGCTCTTGCTGTCCTTAACTTTATAGAATGTATGCTCGCCGCTTGATGGACGTACAAGCATCAAGACATTGCCGTTGAGCACTTGCAGTACACCGCTTGCTTCGTCGTGTCCGTCCTTACGGTCTATATAGTCCTGCTTTATTTCATAAGTGCTGTCAGCATTGATAGTGAGTACTGTCTTTATTCCCGGGCAGTCGGCAGCAGGCAATGTGCCTTCGTAAGTGCCGGCAACAGTAGTCAGGTCAACATTCTCGCCAGTAGCTGTTGTATCAGTTACGCTTGTTGAATCGTTGTTTGCGTCATTCTGTGCTGTCTTCTTACCATTGCAAGAAACCATAACTGCTGCAGCCATTACTGCAACATAAATAAAAATTCTTTTCATACTTATTAGTGTTTTGTTTTTATTATCCTTTATTCTTCTTAACTTATAGCTTATTTCTTGTTTTCTACAGCAGCCGGAGTCCAGTTATTGAAGAATCTTAGCACCTTCTTTTCGCTGTAGCTCTTTTCCTCCTCAAGAAAACTTGAGTCTTGTGTATGCAGCACCTTGCCGTTGGCATCAAGCACAACGAATACGGGGAAACCGAATCGGGCTGGATTGTCAAGACGTTGCATAAGCTTGGCAGCCTTCTTTACTGCTTCTTCGCCACCAGCCTTGCGTGGATTATAGTTTACGTGTATGTAAACAAAGTTGTCATTAATAACTTTGTTTACTGCTTGGTTCTTTTCGGCAAAGTCGGCAAAGCGCAGACACCATGGACACCAGTTGCCACCTACTTGGCATACTACATATTTGCCTTCGGCCTTAGCATTGACAAGAGCCTTGTCAATCTGTTCCATTGGGTCGATGTTCTCATTATATACCTTCTTCAATGCGGTCTGAGCCGTGATAGTCATCACGGTCGTTACCATGAGAATCGCTGTTATTAATAATCTCTTCATTTGTTTTCTATTTATATTTCTTCTACAATCTCCTCCATTGCCTTGCGCTTTTTCTCTGCGTGTGGGCAATCCTCGGCTATGTGTCCAATGGGGATTATGGCAACAGTTTCAAAGTCGTCGCTATGGAATTGTTTACTCATAACATTAGTGTCGTAGTTGCATACCCAGCAAGTACCCAGTCCACGTTCGGTAGCAGCAAGGCACAGGTGTTCTACAGCTATAGCAACGTCTATATCGCCATGAGGTTTGTCGTCGTAACGGCGTGTCCAACATTCCTTATTATTCTTCATGCACACGATATATAGTGGGGCTGTGCGAAACCATTCACGGTCGTATGCAAGCCACAGCTTCTTTCTTGCTTCCTCGCTGCGTACAATTACAAACTTCCATGGCTGGCGGTTTACAGCTGATGGTGCAAGACGTACACATTCGAGTATATAGTCTAAGTCGGCTTGGCTTACAGGCTCGGTTGTATATTTGCGTGCCGAGAATCGCTGTTGTGATAGTTCTAGAATATTCATTTTTATATATTGTTACGAAATAATATAGTTGAGCATTATCTTCAAACTCTTGTCATTTCTTTTTCTGTCTTCTACGCTCAATGCTGATATATCCCCAGTCCGAGAATGGGTTGATGAATCTTGGCATAGGCTTTTTTGTTTTTTGCAAATTTAGATAAAAGAATTCGGTTAAGCAAATAATTGTAGAGTTTTAATTGTTGCTATATTTAAGCCAGTTGCCCACTACCTCCGCATAGGCTCCTATACATCCGTAGCCTCCGTGTACGTTTGTGTATGTGGAATAGGCAAAGGCCAGTCCGTATTTGCCAAGGTCGTTGTTGCTTATATCGTTTAGCGAACGCAGCATAGAGTTGTATTCGGTTGACAGGGCAAATAGGTGCGGACGATATATAATGCTCTCGCTAAGCCAAGTCTCCACGTATAGGTGCATTGAGGCTTTGCCGTTGTTGAAGGATGTATTGTCAAAATTGTATATGTTGCGGTAGAAGTAGCTGTCCCAGTCGCTTAGGTCTATGTCGATATTAGACGAGTTGCCCAGCAATGGTTCGGCAGCAACTAATAGTGGCATATAGTTGTTTATGTCGTATGGATTTTCTTTATATTTGCCTTCAATGCGAACTGCATAATATGGTGTCGACATATTGTCTATCATATTCAGACGAACCACAGGATAGTTGCTGCCTTTGAACGACGACGTTTCAAGCCATACGTTTTCTATTGTTGGCTTTTGTGGTATCACGGTACTGCCGTAAGCTTCCTGGAAATCAGTAGCTTTCACCTTTATGTCTATCCGGTCGCCATAGCTGTGAGTGCCTATTGCGGCAAATCGCATAATGGGTATACTGTTGTCTATAATGCTGTCGCCAAGCGATATTATTCGGTCTGCAATGCCGTTGGTAGTGCAGCTTAGGCTCTGTATATTTATTGTAGGCATCTTTCCACTAATGGGGTAGGTGGCCGATATGGTTATGTCAATGGTGTCGCCTTTGGTAGGAAAGGCGTATACAACCAGCTTGCTGGGGTTGTGGGTCAGCTGGTCAAGACTCACGTTGTCGCTACAGGCAGTAGCGACAAACGTAATGAGCGTAAGTATGATATTTATTGCTTTTGTCATATACTATTTTTATCTGTGCCGTTATACTTCAGTATCCACAGTTTTTAGAATTTCAGCGTATAGCTTACAGATGGAATAATCGGTATGTAGCCATGGCTCTTAATATGGAACTTATTGTTATCGTCGAGTCTCACCTTTACATACATGGTGTTAAGGTGACAATAGGCATTGTACAGACTTACGTTCCATATTCCCTCCTTTCCGTGGCGTGTGGTATGGCGGAAGTTTGCTCCTATGTCCATACGGTGATAAGCAGGTAGGCTGAAGTTGTTAGGACGGTCAAATATATAGTCGTAGCTATACTTGTTGTCGCCTGGAATATTTGGCTGAATAGTGTATCCCACAGGCATTGTAACACGGTTGCCGCTGTGGAAAGTCCATGCGGCGTATAACGATATGCGCTGTGAGAAGTCGTGGCTTAGCGAGATGTTTATCTTGTGACGGTTGTCAAACTGGTCGTCAAACCACGTTGGATGTATATCCTTAAACAGTCTCTTGCTCCACGACAGGGTATAAGCCATCGACATTGTAGTGCTGCCAGTGGTATAAGTAGCGTCTACTTCCATGCCGTAACTCTTGCCTTTTCCATCTGCCACATCGCGGTTCCACGTAGCTGCCGACGGTTGAAATCCCATCCAATGACGGTATTGCAGCAGATGTGACGAAAGCTTGTAGTAGGCTTCAAGCGATAGCGTGAGGTGTGTAGATGGCTGTGTGTATATGCCGGCAGCTATCTGGTGCGACATAGTTGGCTTTATCTCATTGGTTGTGGGCACCCAAAAGTCGGTTGGCAATTCCAGAAAACTACTTGCCATACGGTGTATGCTCTGCGACATGTGTGTGTATGACATCTTGAAGGATGTGCTGTTTGCAAGTTGCCATTTAAATGCAAAACGCGGGTCGAGCATCAGGTATGTGCGTCCGTTCACCATAGTGGCGGTAAAACTTGTGCCTATGTTGGCAGACAGATACTTGTTTATCCTCATCTCGTCTTCGGCATACGCTACAGCCTCATGCGACACTATGTTTACACGCGAGCGTATATCGGTAGTGTCACATCCCTCTTGCGGGTCGCCGTAATAGAATGCTTGCCGCTTGGTTTGTGGACGAAACTGGTGGCGTGTAAATGCTATGCCGAAGTGGATGTGCTGCCTGTCTGTAGGTTGCCAACTGAAGTTGGCGTGTGCCGCAACGTCTATCATCTTTGTGCTGTTTAGACGTGTGTCGAGATAGTTGCGAAGATGTCCGCCCTTATCTACTATTTCATAGTCCTCCTCACTATACTTCTGTCGTGAGTGGCTGTATGTTGCGGTTAGCATTGAGGCCATAGACATAGTGGGCGACAACATAAAGTCGCCGCCTATCGTACCGCTCAAGTTGCCCCAAGTCATACGGTTCTCTGTATCGTTTACGTTGTCTCCCCACATACTCTTGTCGTCTACCCGATAGCTATCGTAGCCCGAATACACACTTGTCCAAATTGTGGCCTTGTTGTTTATATGATGTGTAAGCTTGGCATTGAAGTCGTGAAACATATAGCCCAAGGTGTACTTCTCGTCGCTGCCTTTATTGGCTATTGCGCATACAGGGCGTAGCAGCAGGTCTATCCAGCTGCGTCTAAGCGATACATTGAACGATGTGCGGTTCTTTCTTATCGGGCCTTCCACCTGTATGCGTCCGTCTAACAAGCCAAGCGAAGCCGTTCCGTGCACTTGTTCCATATTACCGTCGCGTGTGCGCACATCGGTAATAGACGATACGCGACCTGAGTAGCGTGCCGGAAAACCACTCTTATAGAAATCCACATTCTTTATAATGTCCGAGTTGAAAGCCGAGAACAGTCCCAGCGAATGATTGGTTTGGTAGAGTGGGGTACCGTCAAGCAGAAACAGATTCTCGTCGCTTCCTCCACCGTGTACATACATGCCCGACACAAAGTCAACACCAGATGTTACACCCGATATACGCTGTATTGTTTTCACGAGGTCGGGCGATGACAGTAAGGCAAATCCGTTGTTTATGTCTTTGGATGTAAATGTGCGCTTGCCTGTTTGTGTGGTAAGTACGGGCGAGTTCATATCCTCAGTCACCACCACTTCTTTTAGTTCTACGGCTTGCTTAAGCCTGAAGTTGTGCGATATGTCCGAATGCATATTCACCACAATTGTGTCGGCATCGCATCCTATGCTTGATACACGCACCACGTGATGTCCTTCGGCAAGGTGCATAATATATCTGCCACGACCATCCGATAGTGTGCCGTCCTTGGATGTAATGTCGAAAACGGTAGCGTTGACAATAGGTTCGCCATGAGTGTCGGTTATGCGTCCGTTTATTGTGAATGTGGTTTTTCTCTCTTTTATTTCTGTTGTTTGCTGTAGAGATGCTGTTGTCTGTCGCAGCATAACGTTGCGGTTGTGCATCTTGTATTCTATACCGATATGTCCGAAAAGTGCATTGAGAGCCTTGTCTATTGGCAAGTGGCTTAGGTCTGTACCAGTATACGGCATGTCAAGACGCAATGCCGAATCGTATACAAAGTGAATGCCATGCTGCTTTTGCAAGCGTTGCATCTCTGTAAGGACGGTGCGTTTGGCGGTGGAAATCTCTCTATATGTAGGCGCGGCTTTAGATGAGGGAGAGACAACAAACAGAGTAGTTAGAATGAGAAACAGATAGCTGTATGTTTTCATTTTTGCTCAATCTTTATGCCCAACGTTGTTTCGAGCACCTCTATTGCATCCTCCACCTTCGATGCTTCTATTTCTCCAGTAACACTCTTTGTGGTGTCGCTTGCATAGAGATTGGTGTTATAGTGTCGCGACAATTCGCCAAGCACCTGGTTTATAGGTGTGTGGTCAAATCTGAAAACGTCTGTAGTGTCGCATTCCTCATAATCCTCTATCACATAAGCAGTATCTACAGGTATTGGCTTTGATATAGGCTTTTGTGGCAACATATAGTTGTGATAGCCTATTATTCCGGCAGCTACGGCAATGCCTACCGCCAATATTATAGATGCGGCAACGGCTATCTTGCGTCGGTTGCTTGTGTCTACTCCTCTCATCGCCTTGAAGCGTTGCCATGCACGCTTTGTGTCGAGACAATTGGGCTTATAGTGTTTTACAACAAAACGCAGTTCATCGTCATTTATATTGTTCATAATTCTTACCTTATTATATATATGTGTTTCGTGCTCCTTAATGTTACAATTGTAACAACAGTAGGTATATCGCCTTGGCCCGTCCACGCAATGTGGCGTAAGCCTTGTGCATGTGTGCCTCAACCGTCTTTATGCTTATGCCGAGTGTTGATGCAATGTCGCTGTTGCGTTTGCCGTCGCGCTTGCTCATAAGGAATACGCGGCGACACATAGTGGGCAGACTGTCTATTTCTGCCCACAGGCGTGCTTCGCGTTCGCTTTGTTCTTGCAGGTCGGTATCGTCTGCGGGCAGGTTGGCAAGCGATACGTCTGTGTATGTAGCATTGTGGTAGGGGTTGCGTTGCACATAATCGAGAGAGGAGTTGCGCACCATACTGTATAGATAGCTTTTAGGTGCGGCAAACTCTTCGCCGCCGTCTGTCTTCTCTGCAAAACGCACAAAGCAGTCCATTACCACGTCCTCGGCTGTGTCGATATCGCCTATAAAGTGGACGGCATATAAGCATAGGGCGCGATAGTATTTGCGGAATAGTTGTTCAATACTCATATATGTTTGTTAGAATGTAACGCCTACACCAAACGAGAGCGAGTGTCGGGTCGCGTTGCTTTCGTAGAATGTAGGCATATTGGTATCTGCGCTGATGTATCCATACCAAACATTACGGAAGTCCTTATAATCGTATGCCACCTGGAAGTTCAGCCCAAAGTTCTTTGCCAAGTTTATAGTGTATCCCACACCAAGCTTTCCTGTAAAACCTTTATAGAAGTCGCCAAACGATGGGGCTATAGCATAGCCCAAGTCGGTAAAGGCATAGGCTCCCGCAAGTTTCTTTAAAGGCTTGTATCTAAGTGTGGCATATATAGGCATGGTATTGTAGTCGTCGTTGGTATAGCGGTCAAGTCCGATGCCTCCGCCAACCGACCATTTCTCTGCCACATCATAGCGTGCTCCCAGGCGCAGCGAATGACCTCCCATGTCGTAGTCGCTACGTCCGTAGGTATGTCCAAACTTTTTTGTAGACAGACCTAAATTGTAATGATAGTCGAGATCTACATGAAACTTCGACTGTGCCATTGTAGGCACCATTGATGCGCCGCTCAATGCTATGCAGAGCGACATCTTGAGCAGGTTGTTACCGATTCTCTTCATTTTCTTGTTCTTGTATAATTTTGTATATGTTTTGCCGTCTGTTTCGTTGACGGTTCAACACTAAGACGCCAATCATGGACAAAACCCTTAGTCGTGATGTAATAAAAATTTGGCCATCGTATAAAAAGGCGTGATATCAAACCTATATAAATATGGCCGCAAAGATACAAAAGTAGTGGTGATTAAGAATAAAATCATTGAAAAAATAGAGAAATAACTTTTGTTCTGCCTTTATGTGCGAGAAAATAAGTAAGTTTGCACATTAATTTCAATATATCGGAATAATGACTTACACTATCGAAAAAGTTACAACTCTTATAGGTTCCCACCGATTTGGCACTGCTGATGCCAACATAGGGTTCCTGCTTACCGACAGCCGCTCTCTCTGCTTTGCCGAGGAGACATTGTTCTTCGCCTTGAAGTCGGGACGTGGTGACGGTCATAATTATATTTCCGACCTCTACCGCCGTGGTGTGCGCAACTTTGTGGTAGAGGATGTTCCTGCCGACTATGCAACCGCATATGCCGACGCCAATTTCCTAAAAGTAGAGAACTCGCTTGTTGCATTGCAGCGACTTGCCGAGCGACATCGCGACGAGTATAATATACCAGTAGTTGGCATAACAGGCTCGAATGGCAAGACTATTGTTAAGGAATGGCTGTACCAGCTTATGTCGCCAGAGATGAATGTAACACGTTCGCCTCGCAGCTATAATTCGCAGATAGGGGTGCCTCTATCGGTATGGCTACTTAACGAACAGAGCCAAGTGGGCGTGTTCGAGGCTGGTATAAGCGAGCCTGGAGAGATGCTTGCGTTGCGCGACATTATACAGCCTACCATTGCTGTGCTTACTTTCATAGGCGATGCTCATCAGAAGAACTTTGCATCGCTCGAGGAGAAATGCCGCGAAAAGATAATTCTGTTCCACGATGCCAAGACCATTGTCTACTGCAAGGACGACACTTTGGTAGACAATGTGGTAAAGAGCTTCGACTATAAGGGCGAGAATCTTTCGTGGTCGATGAAGGATCCTGAGGCTGCGCTGTATGTAAAACAGGTGGATAAGAACGGTCTAACATCTACTATACATTATATATATAAGGGTGAGGAGGGCGAGTATGATCTGCCTTTCATCGACGAGGCTTCTGTGCGCAACTCTGCCACAACGGCTGTAGTGGCGCTGTATCTTGGTCTGTCAAAGGAGCATCTTGCCGAACGCATGAAGAATCTTGAGCCTGTGGCTATGCGCCTTGAGGTAAAGGAGGGTCAGCATGGATGCACACTTATCAACGACTCGTACAACTCGGACATCAACTCGCTTGACATTGCGCTCGACTTTATGAGTCGCCGACCAGACCATAAGGGTCTTGGCCGAACGCTTATATTAAGCGATATCTATCAAACAGGCGAGCCTTTGGAGCAGCTTTATACCAGCGTTTCAAACCTCTCGCTAAAGCGTGGAGTGAATAAGATTATAGGCATAGGTCCGCAGATTATGGCTCATGCCGACATTATAAAGGTGCCAGAGAAGTTCTTCTTCCACGACGTAACGTCGTTTATACACAGCACGGTGTTCGAGAATCTTAGGGACGAGGTTATTCTGATTAAGGGCGCACGCCGTTTCGGTTTCGACAACATCACAGAGTTGTTGGTAAAGAAGGTGCATGAGACGATACTTGAGGTTAACCTATCCAACGTGGTTAAGAACCTAAACTTCTATCGCTCGTTTATGAAACCCGAGACCAGGCTGGTATGTATGATTAAGGCAGACGCTTATGGAGCCGGTGCGGTAGAGATAGCAAAGACGCTGCAAGACCATCGTGTGGACTATCTTGCTGTAGCTGTGGCAGACGAGGGCGTAACCTTAAGAAAGAATGGCATAACATCCAACATAATGATAATGAATCCAGAGATGTCGGCGTTCAAGACTATGTTCGACTATGACCTGGAACCTGAGGTGTACTCATTTCGTTTGCTCGACGCTCTGGTGCGTGAGGCTCAGAAGAATGGTATAAGCAACTTCCCCGTGCATATCAAGCTCGATACCGGTATGCACCGCCTTGGCTTCGACCCGTTGAAGGATATGCCAGAGCTTATTGACCGACTAAAACATCAGTCGGCAGTTATTCCACGCTCGGTGTTCTCGCATTTCGTAGGCAGCGACAGCGATTCGTTCGACGAGTTCTCTGCTCATCAGTTCGAACTCTTTGATAAGGGCAGCAAGCAACTGTGTGAGGCTTTCCCACACAAGATATTGCGACATATCGACAATTCGGCTGGCATTGAGCACTTCCCTGAACGACAGCTCGATATGTGCCGATTGGGATTGGGACTGTATGGATACGACTCTCGCGACAACTCTATGATAAATAACGTGACAACGCTGAAGACTACAATCCTGCAGATTCACGATATTCCGGCCAATGAGACCATAGGATACAGCCGCCGCGGAACTTTGACACGCGACTCGCGTATTGCTGCTATTCCTATAGGTTATGCCGATGGACTGAACAGACATCTCGGCAACCGCCACTGCTATTGCCTTGTCAACGGCAAGAAAGCCGAGTATGTGGGCAATATCTGCATGGATGTTGCGATGATTGACGTTACTGATATCGACTGCAAAGAGGGCGATCAGGTTGTTCTATTTGGCGAGGAATTGCCAGTTACAGTGCTGTCTGATGCTATCGACACAATACCGTATGAGGTGCTTACTGGCATAAGCAACCGCGTAAAGAGAGTCTATTATCAAGACTAAAATATAGCATTCATAAAAATCTTGAAAGTGAAATGCCCCGAATGGCAGGATGTTCCAACTCCTTACCATTCGGGGCATTATTATGCGGCATTAGTCTCTTTTAAAAGTATATTATATTACTTTGCCATTTAATATAATATACTTTGCCATTTAATATAATATACTTTGCCATTTAATATAATATACTTTGTCATTTAATATAATATACTTTGCCATTTAGTATATAGTTCCCACAGAACTCACTGAAAACACAGAAGCCTACGGGTTTATTTCTTATCTTCCTTTTTATTCTACCCAGAATATATATCCCAAGCTAACCACGCTTATGCTTATCCACAACATTACGCCTTGCAGCAAAGGTTTCAAGCCAACACTACGTAGTGTTTCGCGTGTTAGCGAAGCACCTATAAAGAACAGCGATAGTGTGATGAGGTGTTTGGCAAGCTTGTTAACGGCTCCACTGAACATGCTGCCTGCGCCTGCTGCTGTATCGCCTATAAGCGAAGCATTGCTCAAGATGTATGTATTGAATAATATAGCCACAATAAACCATACTATAAAGCGTGGCACACACTTATACCAAGGCTTTGAGCCGCCATCGGTTGATGCAGCCAACGACTTGCGAAAGAAGAAAGGTGTTACCAATGCCAAGACTACTATCCACAGGGCACGCGTAAGCTTGATGGTTGTTGCTACTTCAAGCGCACTTACACCTTGTGATGCAACAAGCTCTGGGTGCATCTGGTCGTAGGCTGCACCGGCACCTACTACAGATGAAGTGTCGTGTATAGCTATAGCTGCCCACATGCCAAACTGTTTCATTGTCATGCCTATGGCGTCGCCTATATAGGGGAATACGAATAGGGCTATGGCATTGAGCACAAATACCACGCCCAGTGCTACCGACATGCTTTCGGCCTTTGCCTTAATTATCGGACCTACTGCTGCAATGGCCGAACCGCCACATATAGCGGTGCCCGACGATAGCAGATAGCTTGTCTGCGAGTCGACACCAAGGAGCTTTCTGCCGAAAAACCAACCTAAAGCCAGTGTGCCAAACACACTTACTATGGTGAAAAGCATACCCTCCGAACCCGAAGCAAGGGCTTTGTCGACATTCATGCCGAAACCAAGACCTATGACAGAGTATTGCAGGAGTTTCTTCGACATTGTCTTGTTGAAGTCGGGAAAAGCCTTGCCAAAGACCAAGGCAAATACAAAACCAATGGCAAGGGCTATTGGCGACGAAACCCAATGGGCTATCCAAGCGGCGCTGCCCAAGTTCAAATTAAACACTTCAACGGCGAATCCCAATAACAACGAAACGCCCAATACTGCCACTACCAATATGTAGCAGAGCTCTTTCTTTCTCATTATTTTATTGTTTATGTTATTTGTCTTGATTTCAGCAAGTTGCATTTATATACAGCTTGTAGTAGTAAAACCAATTGCAAAGGTAAGAAAAAAGTATGAATCATGAGTAATGTCAAACGTTTGCACAGCTAAAACAATAGTTTTTATATACTTTTTGCTTACATCTTACGTGGAAGTTGTAAATTTGCAAGTGTAAAAAAAGAAAGTAGTATCGTATTAGTTAATAGAAGGTTTGGTTATAGATTTTGTTAATTACTGAATTAAGGTTTGTTTTATAAGAGAAATTTTGGTAGTTAGTTTTAATGAGGTAAAAAGACTTGCTTGATTGTTGTTAGTTACAACAAAGGAACACTTGAAAAAATCAAGACAAAAGGGTAGGACTTCGTGAGAAATCCCGCCCTTTTTGCATTATAAACTATTGCTTTTAGATATACAAGGTTTGTTGTTTCCACTATTCAAGAAGCCGGTTTCATTGGCTTTCGAGGTTTGCTTCGATGCCATCTGAAACCGGCTTCATTATTTATTATTGTTTTGGACGGAATGTCAATTATTTCAATTTAAATCATCCGCTGTTTCCAGTATTTTATTCGTCTGCCTGCTCCTCAAGCGTGTACTGGCTTGAACCATCGAAGCAGTGGGTGCATACCTGACACTTTGGAAGACCAATGGCCTTGATTAGTTGCTCTATAGTGTTAAACTTAAGAGAGGTAAGTCCCAACTGGTTGCGAATCTCTTCTACCATACGCTTGTACTGAGGCGAGTCGGTAGTGGCATATTTGTCGAGGTCCTTGTTGGCATCGCCTTCAAATTTCTCGATTATGCGGCGTGTGATAAGCTCCATATCGCTCTTTGACGATGTAAAGCCTATGAATGGACAGCCATATACCAATGGTGGACATGCAATACGCATATGACACTCCTTAAGACCAGCCTGGTCGAACAGAACCTTTACATTGTCGCGTAGCTGGGTGCCGCGTACAATAGAGTCGTCACAGAATAGAACACGTTTGCCTTTAAGCATAGCCTTGTTGGGGATAAGCTTCATCTTGGCAACGAGCGAGCGCATCTCTTGGTTGGAAGGTGTAAATGAGCGTGGCCATGTAGGAGTATACTTTGCTATGCAACGCTGGTAAGGCACACCTTTTCCTGCGGCATAACCCATAGCCATACCAGTACCCGAGTCGGGTATACCCGAGCAGCAGTCTACATCAATATCATCTGTTTGGGCAAGGTTGAATCCATTTGCAAAACGTGCCTCCTCAACATTTTTGCCCTCGTATGTGGATGTAGGGAATCCATAGTATACCCACAAGAACGAGCAAATCTGCATCTTCTTGTTGGCAGGACGAAGCTGAGTCATGCTGTCGGCGGTAAGCTCAACAATCTCGCCTGGTCCTACGTTGTAGCATTCTTCGTAATCAAGATTAGGGAATGATGTAGACTCGCTCGAAGCAGCATAAGCTCCATCCTTCTTGCCTATAATTATAGGTGTGCGTCCCCATGCGTCTCGGGCGCAGATAATCGAGTTTTCGGTCATAATCATCATGGTGCATGAGCCCTTGATGTTGTGGTATACGTTCTCTATACCCTCCTTGAACGTTTTGCCTTGAATAATGAGCAAGGCCACCAGTTCGGTTTGGTTTGTAGCGCTTTGCGAGAGTTCGGCAAAGTGCATATTGTTTTCAAGCTGTTTCTGAGTTAGTTCCTCAAGGTTTGCAATCTTAGCAACTGTGCAGATGGCAAAACGTCCGAGGTGAGAGTTGATTACAAGCGGCTGAGCGTCGGTGTCGCTTATAACGCCGATACCCGCTGTGCAACCTTTAAAACGGTCGAGTGTTGGTTCAAACTTGGAACGGAAGTAAGAACTTTCCAAATTGTGAATCGAACGTACGAACCCCTTTTCTTTACTGTACATCGCCAAACCGCCACGGCGTGTTCCGAGATGTGAGTTGTAGTCAGTGCCATAGAAGACGTCTGCCACGCAGCTCTTCTTGGTAATGGTGCCGAATATGCCTCCCATAAATTCTAATATTATGCTTTCTTATTGAAAATTTGTGCTGCAAAGTTACGTATAATATACGAGAAACGTATGAATTTTTTATGATTATTGTAATCTACTTGATATAAATAAATTGTAAATATATAATATGTAATAAGGTGAGAAGTGTTTCATTTGTACACAAATACGGATGGTTTTGTGTATTTTTCGAGGCTTATATTTGGCTGCGTAACATAAAGTTATTACTTTTGCAACATTGAAACTACAATAATTTATTAACAACATGAGTTTGAAAATTGTTGTACTTGCCAAGCAAGTACCCGACACACGAAATGTCGGCAAGGACGCTATGACAGCCGAAGGTACTGTCAATCGTGCTGCATTGCCGGCTATCTTCAACCCCGAAGATCTTAATGCGTTGGAGCAGGCTCTGCGTCTTAAGGAGCAGAATCCTGGCTCAACAGTAGGTATATTGACCATGGGTCCTCCCCGTGCAGCCGAGGTTATTCGCCAAGGTTTGTATCGCGGAGCAGATACTGGATGGTTGCTTACAGACCGTTTGTTTGCTGGTGCTGATACACTTGCCACATCTTATGCTCTTGCTACTGCCATTCAGAAGATTGGCGATGTGGATGTTGTTATCGGCGGACGTCAGGCCATTGATGGCGATACAGCACAGGTTGGTCCGCAGGTTGCACAGAAGCTGGGATTGTCTCAGGTTACATATGCTGAGGAAATACTTAAGTGCGAAGACGGTAAGCTTACTATACGTCGCCATATTGATGGAGGTGTAGAAACTGTTGAGGCTCCTATGCCACTCGTAGTTACTGTTACTGGTTCGGCTGCTCCTTGCCGTCCTGCTAATGCAAAGCTTGTTATGAAGTACAAGCGTGCCACAGCTCCTATGGAACGTAAGGCTGAGAATAAGTACAACTATCTCTATGAAGAACGTCCTTATCTCACACTCAATCAGTGGACTGTTGCCGATGTTGATGGCGACCCACAGCAGTGTGGATTGAGCGGTTCGCCTACAAAGGTAAAGGCTGTTAAGAACATTGTGTTCCAGGCTAAGGAGAGCAAGAGCCTTACTGGCAGCGACACCGATATCGAGGGTCTCATTAAGGAATTGTTGGACGAAAAAATCATTGGATAAAGTGAGAAGTTAAAGGAATTATAGAAGTTGAAGAAGTTATAGCCGTATGCTTTTGCATATATGTATATATAATAAGGTAATGGCTTTAAATTCTTAGCGAAACGATAACTTCTTTTCTTTCTTTAAATTCTAAAAAAAAATCGATTATGAACAACGTATTTGTATATTGCGAGATAGAAGGCACTCAGGTTCAGGAAGTGTCTCAGGAACTTCTCACCAAGGGTCGCAAGCTTGCCAACCAGCTTGGTGTCGACCTCAATGCTATTGTTGCTGGTACTGGCATTAAGGGCAAGGTGGAGGATCAGATACTGCCTTACGGTGTCGACAAGCTTTTCGTTTTCGACGCTGAGGGATTGTTCCCATACACATCTGCTCCTCATACCGACATCCTTGTTAATCTATTTAAGGAGGAGAAACCGCAGATAGCACTTATGGGTGCAACTGTTATTGGTCGCGACCTTGGTCCGCGCGTATCTTCATCGCTTACAAGTGGCTTGACAGCCGATTGTACAGAGCTTGAGATTGGCGACTACGACGACAAGAAGAGTGGTACTCACTACGATAATCTGCTTTATCAGATTCGTCCGGCATTTGGTGGAAACATCGTAGCAACTATCGTTAACCCCGATCATCGTCCACAGATGGCAACCGTACGTAGCGGTGTTATGCAGAAGGCCATTTATGAAGGCGAGTCTAAGGGCGAGGTTGTTTATCCAGATGTAGCTAAGTATGTGCCAGAGGCAGACTTTGTTGTTAAGGTGCTCGACCGTCATGTAGAGGCTGCTAAGCACAACCTTAAGGGTGCTCCTATCGTTGTAGCCGGTGGTTATGGTGTTGGCTCAAAGGAAAACTTCGACATGCTGTTCCAGCTTGCTAAGGAACTTCATGGTGAGGTTGGTGCAAGTCGTGCTGCTGTAGACGCTGGTTGGTGCGACCACGACCGTCAGATTGGTCAGACTGGTGTTACTGTTCATCCTAAGGTGTACATAGCTTGCGGTATATCAGGACAGATTCAGCATATTGCTGGTATGCAGGATTCAGGCATCATCATCTCTGTTAACAACGACCCAGATGCTCCTATCAACAAGATTGCCGACTATGTCATCACAGGCACTGTTGAAGAGGTGCTTCCGAAACTCATCAAGTATTATAAGGCTAATAATAAGTAATTTGTAGGAATTTAAAGGGAAGTTAAAAGGAAGTTTATCAGCCTGCGGCTGATGGAAGTTAACGGACAAATGTACTAATAATTTGAGTTTTATGACATATTCTTTTAAGGAAATAAAGGCATGGCAATATGCCCATACTTTTGTACTACAAGTATATTACATTACAAAGAGATTTCCTGAATATGAGAAATTCGGATTGTGTTCACAATTTCAACGTGCCGCAGTATCTATACCTGCAAATATAGCAGAAGGCTACAAAAAACTTAGTAAAGCAGATAAACTACGATATATGAATATAGCTCAGGGTAGTTTGGAAGAGAGTAGATATTATATTATTCTTTCAAAGGACTTAGGGTATATTGATAATTCTATGTATGTAGAATTAGAATCACTTGTAGAAAAAACAAGTTGGTTTCTAAATGCTTATTGCAAAGGTATAGTAAATGACAATGCTTTAAAACAACAATAATTTTAAAGATCGAATTCTGTTATTAACAAAGGTATTGTCCGATAACTTCCGCTCGCGAAGCGAGCTAACTTCAATTATCTTCCATTAACTTCTAAAGAAAAATGGCTAACTATTATACCGACCATCCGGAGTATGATTTCTATCTTAATCACCCGGAAATGCAGCGTGTTGTAGAGCTCAAGGAGCGCAACTATGCTGATAAAGATAAATTTGAGGATGCGCCCGTTGACTTTGAGGACGCTATCGAGAACTATAAGCGTGTGCTTGAGATTACAGGCGATATCGCTGCCAACATCATCGAGCCTAACTCGGAGGATGTAGACATTGAGGGTCCACACCTCGTAGACGGTCGTATGCATTATGCATCTAAGACCTACGAGAATATTGAGGCTACTCGTCAGGCTGGATTATGGGGTATCTCTATGCCTCGCCGTTACAATGGCCTTAACATGCCTATCACTCCGTACTCTATGGCTTCGGAGATTGTATCTTGTGCAGATGCGGGTTTCCAGAACATTTGGTCGCTTCAGGATTGTATCGAGACTCTGTACGAGTTCGGTTCGGAGGAGCAGCGCCAGAAATACATTCCTCGTGTATGCGCAGGCGAGACAATGTCTATGGACCTAACCGAGCCTGATGCAGGTTCCGACCTTCAGCGTGTTATGCTTAAGGCAACACAGGACGAGGATGGTACATGGCGCTTGAATGGTGTTAAGCGTTTCATCACCAATGGTGACTCTGATATTCACCTTGTACTTGCACGTTCTGAGGAAGGTACACGTGACGGTCGTGGTTTGTCTATGTTCATCTACGACAAGCGTGATGGTGGCGTAACTGTTCGTCATATCGAGCATAAGCTTGGTATTCATGGTTCTCCTACATGCGAGCTTGTTTACAAGAATGCTAAGGCTGAGCTCTGCGGTTCTACACGTTTGGGTCTTATCAAGTATGTTATGGCTCTTATGAACGGTGCGCGTCTTGGTATTGCGGCACAGTCGGTAGGTGTAAGCCAGGCTGCTTATGATGAGGCTTTGAAGTATGCACGTGAGCGCAAGCAGTTTGATACAGAGATAGTAAAGTTCCCAGCTGTATACGATATGATTGCCCGCATCAAGGCTAAGCTCGATGCAGGTCGTTCTATACTTTATCAGACAGCACGCTATGTAGACATCTACAAGGCTCTTGAGGATATCTCGCGTGAGCGCAAGCTTACAGCCGAGGAACGTCAGGAACTGAAGAAGTACTCGCGTCTTGCCGATGCCTTTACTCCGTTGGCTAAGGGTATGAATTCTGAGTATGCCAACCAGAATACCTATGATGCAATACAAGTACATGGCGGTTCGGGCTTCATCATGGAGTATAAGTGCCAGCGTTTGTATCGTGATGCACGTATCTTCTCTATCTACGAGGGTACAACACAGCTTCAGGTAGTGGCTGCCATACGCTATATTTCTAATGGCACTTACCTCGGCATCATCAAGGAGATGCTTGAGAAGGATGTTGCCGAAGATTTGAAGCCATTGAAGGCTCGTGTAGAAGAGATGGTTAAGCTCTACGAGCAGGCTCTCGAGTATGTTAAGGAGGCTCAGGATCAGGAGATGCACGACTTCCTTGCACGTCGTCTATATAATATGACTTGTGAGATTATCATGTCGCTCCTCATCCTCGAAGACGCTACACGTTCGGCTGAACTCTTTGCCAAGAGTGCTAATGTATATGTACGCATGGCTCAGGCTAATGTATTTGGCGAGCATGCTTACATCACCAACTTTGTCAAGGAAGACCTCTCAAGCTTCCGCGCTGAATAATACATTGTATCGTATATAAACGAGAAGATATAAAAAGGGGAGTTATTGGAAGTTAAGAAGAAGTTAACCGAAGTTAGCAGACATATGTATATATTGTTGTAAACAAAACATAAGTCTGTTAACTTCCATCCATCGTAGATGGATTAACTTCTTCTTAACTTCCAATAACTCCCCTTTTATACATCCCTTACTTCACGCAAATCTCATCCACAAACAAGAAGCCTGGTTTGCCTTTGCCACCGTGCCATGCCGGTATGCTGTGTTCCGACTTAACGAGAACCTTAATATAACGGGCCTTTGTTGGAGTAAAGTCAATCTGGTGATTGTATATCTTGTTGGCATCTTTCTCTTCCATTGCAGGCAGAGCCTTTGTTGCAACAGTAGTGAATGTCTTGCCGTCTTGCGACACGCTAACCTCAATGCCACGTGCGTCAAATACCCATGAACCCTTTTCCACACAAGTATTGAAGCCTACTTCAGAGAAGTCGGTAGGTTTCTTAAGGTCTATAACAGCCTCAAGATCGTTACCACAGAATCCCAACCATCGTCCAGTGCTATATGCAGCATCGCCTATAATACCATCTGTAAGCACTGTTGCACCCTCGTATGTATAGCTTTTGTGTGTGGGCTGAAGCAGAGTTACAGGGCAAGTAGTGGCCTTGTTGAACGATATTGATTGGCTTATAACATTGCTTCTCTTGCCGTTGCGAAAGGCAGCAGCACGTATGTCAGCCGACTTCTGCAGATGCATCGGACCAGTATACAATGCACTTGACATTGTAGGCATAGAGCCATCGAGTGTATAGCGTATCTCTGCATTGCCAGCAGTTGTAAGGCGCACTACATCCTCTTGCCACTTGGTGTCGCTGTCTACATTAATAGCCACGTTGTACATATGCTTGGCATAATTGTAGCCCAGTTGCTCGTAACGCTGGGCTAAGTCGATAAGACGACAGGCAAAGTCCTTGTAGTTCTTCAGTTCAGGTTGGCTCCACTGCACCTCGCTCAATGCTGCCAATCGTGGTAAGGCCATATACTGCATCTGCTTAAATGTAGGCATATACTCGGTCCATATATTGGCCTGTACGCCAATAATGTGACGAGCCTCCTCGGATGTTAGTTCCTTAGGCATAGGCTCGTAAGAGTATACGCGCTCAAGAGGAAGATATCCACCTATGGCTTCGGGCTCGTTAGCCTTGTCAAGCGACTGGTAATAGTCGAAATAGAGATATGTGTTAGGAGTCATTATAACATCGTGGTTCTGCTTGGCTGCGGCTATTCCGCCACTCTCTCCACGCCATGACATAACGGTAGCACCATCGGCAAGTCCGCCTTCAAGTATCTCGTCCCAACCAACAATGTTTCGGCCAAGTGACTTAAGGAACTTAGTTGCATGTGTAATGACATAACTCTGTAGACGCTCCTCGGCTGTATGTCCATCCTTAGCCTCAAGGTGCAAAGCCTTGATACGTGCCTGACACTTAGGACACTTTTGCCACTGTGTCTTAGGACACTCGTCGCCGCCTATGTGTATGTATTTAGAAGGGAACAACCTCACAACTTCTCTTAATACATCGTCGATAAACTTCATTGTCTTATCGTTTCCAGCGCACAGCACATTGTCGGATACACCCCATATCTCCCATACCTTATATGGACCACCTGTGCAACCCATATCTGGATAAGCGGCAAGTGCAGCTTGCATATGTCCTGGAAGATCAATCTCGGGAACTATGGTGATATAGCGGTCGGCTGCATATTTAACGATGTCGCGAATCTCCTTCTGTGTATAGAATCCACCATAAGGCTTGCCATCATACTTGCCAGAATTGTGACCTATAACTGTCTGGGCACGCTTGGAGCCAACAGCAGTAAGCAAAGGATACTTCTTTATCTCTATGCGCCAACCTTGGTCGTCTGTAAGATGCCAGTGGAATCGGTTGATGTTGTGCAAAGCCAACATATCGATGAATGTACGAATAGAGTCGGTAGGAACAAAGTGTCGAGATACATCGAGATGAGTGCCACGATAGGCAAATCGCGGAGCGTCTGTAATGTTGACAGCAGGAATCTCAACCTTTGCTGCCTTGCCGTTAACTATAGGCAACGACTTGCGTAGTGTTTGTATACCATAGAATACACCAGCTGGTGTAGCACCACAGATACGTATTTGTTTGCTGTCCACTTTTAAAGTGTAGCCTTCGGCATTGCTGATGGTCTTGTCGATGTCGAGTGTTATAGTAAGACCGCCTTTGGTTGCCTTGCCTACGACAGGACGTAATCCGGTAGACTGCTCGATGTACTGTGCCAGCATATTGGCATTGTTCTTTAGGTTGCCCTTAGCAATGCTAATGTGTGTGTTCTGATCGAGTATAAATGGAGCAGCCGATTGTGCAACCTCCACCTTTTGTGGTTGTGGAATGATGTTGAAGTTGGCAGTTTGTCCCGATGCCATAGCGGGTAGGAGCATAGCAATAGAAGTCACCACTCCAGAAAGAATCTTAATATTCATTGTTGTTAGTTTGTAAGTAATTGGGTTTAGGAAGGTTTGAAACTTAATGTCACCAAATATTCTGCAAAGTTAAATAAAAAATATCTGAATAGCACGCAAGCAACATTTTTTTTGATACCACGCATTATCCTTATAGCCTTATCCCATATTTCCAAATGCCTTCATTCATCATATGTGATGGCATAAATTCCTTCATACTGTCAACAATTGTATTGAGCATCCGCTCTTTGATACAGTCAAAAAAACAAAGGCATTGACAAGCCGTCACGACCTGTCAATGCCCATCTGATCCG